>OIYR01000771.1_pt1 | contig 17341 bp, 16 predicted proteins | sample 1588221 | NCBI WGS metagenome assembly OIYR01 (sample SAMN03283292) | human gut metagenome | biome: human-associated habitat; material: feces | host: Homo sapiens | place: Peru | collected 2012 | reverse complement strand
TTCAAACTTATCTTCACCCGTAATATACGTGTTATCTGGAAGAACTCTTGAAATCTCTTCTTTAAAAGACGCAAATTCCGTTGCGGCCGATGAATCCAATTCTGTAAAGCGTGAACTTGGAACCAATGTCCACTCTTGATTTAAAGAAGTAAAGCTTCCTTGTCCACCCTTATAATATCCTTCATAGATATAGCCACCTTTACCGGTTGTATTTGAATCATCCAAGCGATAAGCTGCTATAAAGATTGGAATATTCTTATTGATTTCATTGAAACGCTCATGCATATAGGAAGCTAATTTAGAAAAAGTAACCTCCAAATAGTTTTTCATCTTCTCATCCGTAATTTCTACACTTGAACCATCCGATGCGTTTAATTCTCCATTCACGACAAGGCCTAATGAAATTCCTTTTAGATTATCGTTTGTGTACCAATCCAATTCATACAAATCAACTAAAATTGTCGCATTTGTCACAATTCCATTTCCCGTATCAAATTCTTCATCGGCACTTGGATTTAATCCATTTGGATTTCCATCACGAACCGTTCCCAATAAACCTCTAGATCCGTCTGTCGCATCCAATTCATCATAATCTAAGAATTGATGTGTCTTATAGCCTACTGTAGTAGGTGAAAAATACTTTTTTGATAGATCCATCAATCCACTTTCCATTTCTACACGTAAATCTGTATCTTGAATTAAGCCTACATGTTTACTTCTTGTGTCACTGGATTCATAAGGCAAAATAGCTTGATATGAATCGTCATCTAAGGCATTTGCCTGATTCTTATTTCCGGTAGAACAAGCGCATAAACATAAAGCGAGTAAACCCAATACTAATTTATTCTTTCGCATTTTCTACCTCCTGCACAAACTCTTCTTCACTCATTGTCATAACACCTAGACTCTGGGCTTTTGTAAGTTTTGAACCAGCTGCCGTACCATAAATGACATAATCTGTCTTTTTAGATACAGAACCCGACACATTCGCGCCTAAAGATTCTAAAATAGCTTTCGCCTCATTACGCGTATAATGTTCTAGAGTACCCGTTAATACGCATGTTTTATTTGTGAAACGACTTTGTACAACTTGTTTCTTTTCTTGTGTGAAATTACATCCAGCCTGTTTTAAGACTTCAATTAAATGAAGATTCTTTTCTTCTTTAAAGAAAGCTACAACACTTTGGGCTGTAATCAAACCAATATCATGAATCGTAACTAAATCATCCATACTTGCATGCATTAAAGTATCGATATCACCAAATTGTTCAGCTAAGATCATAGCTGCTTTTTTACCAACTTGACGAATTCCAAGTCCATATAAGATGACACCCAATGGCTGTTTTTTACTATTTTCAATGGATTCAAGAAGCTTATCCACAGATTTCTTTTGATAGCCTGGTTTTTCAATCAATTCATCATAATAACGATCTAAGAAATAAATATCTTCAATCGAATTTAAATAACCCCATTCGTGTAATTGCTCAATTTTCTTATCACCTAAAGTATCGATATTCATCGCATCTCTTGAGGCAAAATGAATCATACTTTCGACAACACGAGCCGGACAATCCTGGTTGATACAATAGTGGGCTGCTTCATCAGGTAGTCGTACTAAGTGTGAACCACAAATTGGACATGTTGTTGGGAAATGATATGGAAGTTGTGTTCCATCCCTTCTTTCAGGTACGCTTGTCACAACTTCAGGAATGATTTCTCCTGCTTTTCTGACCACAACTATATCGCCAATACGAAGATCTTTATTCGCAATCATATCTTCATTATGTAACTGAGCTGCACTTACTGTTGTTCCGGCAACACGAACGGGTTCTAATACCGCATTCGGTGTAATTTTTCCTGTACGCCCTACTGTAATGACAATGTCTTTTAATCGTGTCAAAACTTCTTGTGCTGGAAATTTATAGGCAGTCGCATAACGCGGTACTTTAGCAGTGCTTCCAAGTCTTCTTTGATCGGCTAAATTATTTAATTTAATGACCATACCATCAATTTCATAAGGTAGATCCTCACGTTTTTCTTGAATTTCCTGTATAAATTGCCAAATTTCATCGACGGTTGTACAAACTTTACGCAATGGATTTGTCCTAAAATGCATCTTAGACATTGCTTCTAAAGCTTCTTCTTGTGTTTGTACCGCAAAATCAGACGCATTCTGGAAGTAATACCAATAGGCATCTAATTTACGACTTGCACACACACTGGAATCCAATTGGCGAATGCTTCCTGCAGCTGCATTTCTTGGGTTCGCAAAAGGGGCTAGTCCTTTTTCTTCTTGTCTTTTATTTAATTGTTCAAAGCTTGCCTTAGGCATATATACTTCACCACGAACCTCAACATGTCGCATTTCAGGGATGTGCATAGGAATGGAAAGAATGGTTTTTACATTGTTTGAAACATCTTCTCCAACTATTCCATCACCCCTGGTCACAGCTCGAGTAAAGTTACCATCATCATATAGTAATGCCATCGCAAGTCCGTCGTATTTGCATTCTACGACAAATTCTGGATTCGAAACGCTTTCCGATATTCTTTGAACAAACTCTTCAATTTCTTCTTTATTAAACACATTGCCTAAGGACAACATTTGTGAATCGTGCGTAACCTTTTCAAATCCCTCAAGTACAGATCCAATGATTCTTTGACTCGGACTATTCGCATCAAACATTTCTGGATGTTTTTCTTCTAATGCCATTAATTCTTGCATCAAACGATCGTACTCTTGATCGGTCACACTCGGATTATCATATACATAATATTCAATAGAATACTTTTCTAATTCTTTACGTAAGTCTAAAATTCTTGCCTTTTCATCCATCATACTCACCTAGGCTTTCTTTAAAGAAGGATGTGATGCATTTAGCTTTTTCACACCAATCGTATGACCAAAGGCAATGGTTGCGACATCTCCACGAATTTCAAGCACAACACCTTGACCATAGATCGTATGTTCAACGGCATCCCCTTTTCGTAAACGTATTTTCTTTTTATTCGCACCAAGCTTAGATGGTCTTCCTGTTAAGGATTGAGACACAACAGTCTTTGGTTGTTTTGGTGCTTCTTCTTTTTCTTCTTGTTCAATATATTCCATTGGGATTTCAGCTCTAAAACGACTTGGTGTTTTAAACGCATCCTGCATATAGCTAAAGCCTGTATTCCATGTGATATATAGTGTTTTTTTAGCACGTGTCATCGCAACATATAGAAGTCTTCTTTCTTCTTCTAATGCCTTCATGCCACCTTCATCACAAGCTCTAGAACTTGGGAATACGCCATCATTAAAGTTAACTAAGAATACGGTGTCAAACTCTAGTCCTTTTGCGGCATGCACCGTCATTAAGCTGACTGTATTTTCACTTGTTTCCTGTGTTTTATCTGTAAATAGAGCAATGTCTTGTAAGTAAGATTCTAAAGTCATTTCTGGATCTTCAATCATACTTTGGGCAATGTCTTCTTTTAATTCTTTTAAGTTATCGATACGGTCTTGACCACTTTCGCGATCTTCTTTCAACATCGAAATATAGCCAGTTGTATCTAATACATAGTCTAAGAAATCTTCTAAGGCATAATGTTCTCTATTTTCACGTAGATCTTCAATCAAGTCTACAAACATTTCACATTTCTTCGTAACGGCTGTACTTAATCCGATTGGATCTTTCATGACATCATATAGATTCATGTGTCTTTCGGCAGCTTGTTTTTGAAGATTTTCAATTGTACGTGCACCAATACCACGGCGTGGCACATTGATAACGCGAAGTACAGCTAGATCTAGTGCCATTTGATCTGGATCTTCTTCGTTGCGGTTTGTACATAATCTTAAATAACATAGGGCATCTTTGATCTCTTGTCTTTCATAGAAACGAATTCCGCCATAGATTACATATGGAATGCCTACCGATTTAAAGATACGTTCAAATGCACGTGAAGAATAGTTTGAACGATAAAGAATCGCCATATCTTTATACTCTAAACCTTTTTTGTGTTTCTCATTGATTTGACGAGCTACAAAGATTGGTTCTTCACTATCTTCTTTTCCTTCAAACATCGTGATCTTTTCATCACCAGGAAGTTTTGTGTATAGATCTTTATCAATACGTTCCTTATTGTATTTAATAACGGCATTACTTGCGTCCAGAATAGGTTGTGTTGAACGATAGTTTTCATTCAAAATTACAGTTTTACATGGTTCAAAATCTTTATTAAATTTCAAAATAATGTCAACACTTGCTCCACGCCAAGTATAGATGGTCTGGTCTGGATCTCCTACAACACATAGATGTGTATTCTTTCCAGTTAATAATTTAATAATGCCATACTGAATAGGGTCCACGTCCTGGAACTCGTCTACGTGAATATAGTCTAACCGATTTTGCCACTTCTCACGAACAGAAGATACGCTATTTAATAAGCGATGTCCTTCTAATAATAAATCATCGAAGTCCATAGCCTTCATTTCGTTACGACGCTTTTCATAGCCTGCATAGATTTTAGCTAAAGTAATGCTGACATCATCCATTGCCATATTACCTGCCATTTGTGGATCGATATAGTTTGTCTTATAAGCACTAATAGCACCTAATGCACGATTATAAGAAATCGTAGTTTTATCCACTTCTAATGTTTTATAGATTGGTTTTAAGATGGCCTTTTGATCTTCTGGATCCATAATTGCGAATGTTTTTGGATACCCAATCAAGTCGGCATCTTCTCTAAGCATTCTTACACATAAAGAGTGAATTGTTGAAATGCGCACTACACTTGCCATACTGCCTAGTTGTGCAGTAAGTCGTGTTTTCATTTCATTCGCTGCTTTATTTGTGAATGTAATAGCCAAGATACGGTTTGGCAAAATACCACAATCTTGGACTAAATAAACAATACGTGCCATTAAGACACGCGTTTTACCACTACCAGCACCCGCAATAATACGAACGTGTTCATTGATTGTCGTTGCGGCAGTTCTTTGATTTTCATTTAATGTATCTAATATTGAGTTACTCATAATTTTTAATCACCGTATCAATTTTACCATAAAACACAAAAAAAGTGCTCAGAAATATGAGCACTCAAAACCTCAGAAAACGAATATCTTCGTATTTACTTTATTTATTGGTAAAACTCTTCATGATTGCTTTGACGATTTCTATCTTTTTCTGTTTTGGTGTTAAAACAGTAGGAATAAATCTATAATCCATCAACAGATGCATAGCCATTTACTTTCGCTGTCTTTTCTAACACTTTATCTAGTCTTCCTGTGTCTTTGTGAAACCAGATTCCTTAATGCATTGTTCTAAGAAAGCCAAGTCTTTTTCTTTAGCACATACATCGTGGAAATATAAGAATTTTTCTTTGTAGCGAAGTACAGCCTCCAATACATAAATACCGTCTTCTTGCCATGAATCCATCCAAATCGTTTTCTTATCATATTGGATTGGATCTTGTTCCATAATGTTATCTAAGTTTGTGACAATACCCGGTTGTTTACTAGCCTGAATCAACCAGTCCCATTGTGCTTCATCTGTATATGGAGACATTAAACACAAGGCTTGATTAACTGGATCATAGCTTCTTTCAGCGGCACCACTGGCAACCACTCTTGCATCTTCAAATAAGTGATACACTTCACGAATACGATATTGAATGGCTTCCTGCTCCATATTTTTGGCATCAGACAATTTATTATCTCTACCCAATTGTTCACATAGATCCGCATATGCATCCAAAGGAAGATCTACATTATGATCTTTTTCATAAGCTGCTTCGATATATTCGCAAATATCATTGGCATGCTTAATTGTTGTTTCATTCATTAATGTATATTCACCAACACCTTCTTTGGCAAGTAAAGTTAATGCACAATTCTTATAGAATTTGGCATCTCTTTCCCAATCATTCCATACATAGAAGGCATCCATTAAGTCACGAGTATTCATATGTTTGAATTCTTTTAAATCCAAATCGCCCTGACTTGTAAGAATGCGATTTTCTTTTTGTAGAGGCAAAAAATACGTTTCATCATACATATAATTTTGTTGACGCATCACTTCATTTTCCAAAAGAACTCCACGAATATAATCCATTTCATCCTCATACATAGAACTCAATCGATCAAAATCTTCATCCTTATCGAATTCCATATCATCCATCAATTCATATTCACCAGGAACTTCTTCTTGAATATCTTTAAATATATCTACCACAAACGCATGAAATCCAGGACCTGCATGACGTGTATTGGCACGTAAAACCATGTCGCCATCTTCTTCTGTCACAACAATCTTTCCTTGTGGACAAACTAAGATATCAACATGATCATAACGATCTTCAATTTGCACTTCTTCACGTCTTGCGATAAGGCCTAAAACTTCATACAATTCATTCATTTCTTTTTCATTTCGATCTTTACAAATCATTTGAACAAACATGTTAAAACCTCCTTCTAGAGTCACACTCTATTATATCATAGTTGGCAAATGTATGATATAATTATACAGTTAAAGGAGAACTAAGTATGAATCAAATTGCTAAAGAATGGCAAGACTATGAAGTTATTGATACTGGAAATAAAGAAAAACTAGAAAGATGGAATCAAACGATTCTAAGAAGACCAGATCCTGTGGCAATCTGGCCAATTGAAGATGAGCGTGCATGGAATAAGGCGGATGCTGTATATCACCGTTCTAAATCGGGTGGTGGTCATTGGGAAATGAAAAAGCCTGTTAAAGAATTCTGGACAATTGGATATAAGGGATTGCGTTTTAAAATTAGTCCAACTGGATTTAAACATACAGGACTATTCCCTGAACAAGCTAGCAACTGGGATTTTATGGCCAATAAGATCAAAGAATCAAAGCGTGATGATTTAAGAATCTTAAATCTATTTGCCTATACAGGCGGTGCTACCATGGCTTGCTCAAAAGCTGGAGCGAAAGAAGTTGTGCATGTAGATGCTTCAAAAGGTATGATTCAATGGGCAAAAGAAAACATGCAGCTTTCTAACTTACAAGATCATACAATTCGTTTCATTGTAGATGACTGTATTAAATTTGTAAAAAGAGAACAAAGAAGAGGAAGAAAATACGACGGTATCGTCATGGATCCACCTAGTTATGGTAGAGGTCCAAATGGCGAACTTTGGAAACTTGAAGAAGAATTATTCCCATTAATTCAAGAATGTATGAAAATCTTAAGTGACGATGCGCTATTCTTTATTGTGAACTGTTATACAACTGGATTTAGTTGTTCAACATTAAATGAAGCTTTATCAAGATCAATTCAAAAAGAAAAAGGCGGGCACATTGAATGTGGTGAAAACCTACTTCCTGTTACGACAAATGACAGTGTATTACCATGTGGAATCTTTGGAAGATGGACGAACGACTAGTCCATCTTTTTTTTGTTTAGAAAAAGAAAAAAGGAAGAAAATTCTTCCTAGCAAACCATCCACTCTGGATAAAATTGAATCCCATTTTTAATCATACGATGAATCAAAGGTCTTCCTAAAGTCTGGAAATAATGTTCAATCGTTGTAACTTGTAAAACTAAAAGATCTGCCGTTTTCCCAATTTCAATCGAACCACGATCCGCTAAATTAAATTCTTTAGCTGGTAAAGATGTCATACTTTCTAGTAATTTTCTAGAACATACTCGATGTGTTTGAAACAACACATAACTCATGGGTGCCATACTATATACATAGGAGTTTGGAAGCCCAAATCCACAACTCATTAAAAAAGTTTCTGGAATTTCATTTTTTAATTCACTTAAACGATGTAAAACTGGAAGCTTAGGCTGATTCTTTTTATAAAAAACATCCTGCTCTAATTTCATTCTTTGCGAATTTGGATTGTCACAAATCAAAGTTAAGATTCCATTTTGACGCATCGCATATAACGCATTGATATCCTGTCTTAATTGATCCCCCAAACGAACATGCGTAAAACTTTTATATTGACAATCAATAAAAGCCGGTACAACACACTCTCCCTGTGCATCAATGACACGTGTTGCCGGATCTAACCATTCCTTATATGAACCTGTATTGATTTCAATAATCTTATTATGGTGACACGCAATAAAGGCATGATGCAAGATTGTAAAATCCTTATCACATGTATATAAGTTTTCAATATTTTTAATCAGTAAAGTTGCCTTCATGATACATGTGACCTTCCTTTCAATAGATGCTATAATAATTATACAACGAGGTGATGCGAATGTCTTTATTTAATCGAAGAAAGAAACCTATAATAGTTACAATCCACGGATTTGGAAGAAATCTAAGTCATGAATTCGATCCATTGGCTCGCTATTTAAAGGCTAAAAAATATGAAGTAATCCAATTTGATATGTATGATTTAAACAATCCAAATGATGCCAACTACAAAGATTGGGTTCAAAGATGTGAAGCTAAATTAAGTCTTGCTATTAAAGAAAATCCCAATGTCATCCTCATTGGTTTTTCCATGGGAGGCGTAATTGCCAGTTATTTGGCAAGCATTTATAAAGTACAATCTTTAATTCTTTGTGCGCCTGCCTTTGAATATCTTGACATCAAAAAAGTAACAAGTTTTTTTAAAAAATCTGACAAAGAAAAGAAAGGCCCAAGCTCAAAGCAATACCAAGCCTTCACAAAAATTGTTTCTCAATATAAAGAATCTATTTCACAAATTGAATGTCCAATCCTTATGTTGCATGGAACAAGTGATGAAGTCATTGCTCCATCAAGTTCTTCTCATGCCTATAAAAAGATTCCAGCCCAAAAGAAACGATTAATTTATATTGAGGATGCCAAACATAGAATGTTGTATGATGGAAGAATGGAACAGACTGTATTTACAATCATTGAACAAATGCTGGAAGGTAAAATATTCTAAAAAGCTGTCAAAAAAGACAGCTTTTTCATTACCTATAGTTCTTAATCAATTCCTTGTAAAATTCAATAGCTAAGCTTAACTTATCTACACTAAAGTTTTCATTTTCTGAATGAACAGAAGCATATTGTTGATTATCAATATCAATGGGCGCAAAACGAATGACTGCATCGCAAATATAAGTAAAACATCTCGCATCCGTTCCTGCAGGGAGAATAAATGGTACGGCTGCTGCATAGTCAAATACTTTTTCCACTGTTTATTTCACATATGCATAGCCCTTACTTTCTAATGAAAAAGGCTTATAGTATTCATTTTCATCAACTACAATTTCAACATCATACTTACTCGCAATCTGCTTCAATCAACCAATAGTCATGCCCATTTAACAACTCATCTTTTCACTCTGACAAAAAGAAAAAAGTATGATTTGATTTAAATCAATACTTAAATGTATATTCAATTATCGCCAACCATAAAATATGCTTTATCTAAAGATATTCTAGCACACTTTCTTTTCCATTTGCACCTACAAGGACTTTTTTATCATCTTCATTTGCACCTTTAAGGACTTTTTTTGTCTTGTGATTTGCACCTTTAAAGAAAAAAAGCCTGTATTTCTACAAGCTTAATCACCAATAATTGAATAAAACTGATCATAAGAAGGTTTTAACACTTCATAAACATCTGGCTGAATACGATATTGCGTATAATCACGCAATCTTCCATCCTCTTCTTTTTCAATGACTCTTCTTTCAATCATCTTCTTATTCTTTAATAAACCGCCCTGTTTGACATCTCCCTTATATTCCAAGGGTTCATTATCATTATCTAATAGTTCTTCAAACAAAGCCTTATCCTTTTTATTTAAGGAAGTCATAAAATTCCATAAATCTGGAACATTCACTTTCTTTTCTTTCTTAAAAAACATAATCATCACCTAGTCTTATTGTACACCATGACTTTTTAAATAAGAAGGTATGATTTTTATAAAACAAACGACAGTCACAATACTCGCATAAATATCGGCTATTGGTTGTGCATAGAAAATATTAGAAACCCCTAAAAATGCAGGCAATAAACATGTGCAGCATAAATACATAAGTTTACGATTTAAAGATAAAAACAAAGATAATTTTACATTGGATAATCCTGTAATTCCATCCACTAAAACATATTGAATAGACATCATTAATATACCTAAACAGAAGATTTTAATAGCTCTTTGCGCAATTGGCATTGTGGTAAGATCTTGAGTAAACATCGCAACAAATACATTTGAGTAGCACATTGAAATAATGAACATAACAAGACAAAATAGAAACGCAAATGAAATCACGATTTTAAAGGCTTCTTTGATTTTCTTTAAATTTTGCGAACCAAAATGATACGCAAAGATTGGTTGTGTGCCTGAACTAATACCTAAAAGTGGACCTGTAATCAATAAGAAATAGCTTTGGGCTACAGTAATAGCCGAAATATAAATATCCCCCATATTTCCACCATATTTTTGTAGCATCATATTCATCACAATCAATATGACTGAATCGGATGCGAGAATCAAAAATGGTGAGAAACCAAGTTTAACAATGTGCTTCATCTTATCTATAGATAGTTCTTCTTTTTTCAATTTAATTTTTGATTTGAATCTTAAAAAACAAAGCACAAACATACACGATAAAAATTGGGCTACAACCGTACCAATGGCAGCACCGGCTACACCAATCTTTAGTGTTCGAATCAAGATAAAGTCAAAAATAATATTTGTGATGGCACCAATACATACGCTTAACATCGCAATCGTGGCATAGCCTTGTCCCGTAATAAAATAATTCAATCCAATCGACATTAGAGCAAAGAAAGTACCTAATGTATAGATTGTAAGATAGGTATTGGCATATGGATATAGGGCATCACTGCCTCCAAACCAATAGATCAGATTGTGTTTTAAAAGAATGAATCCAAGTGTTAAACAAAGGGAAAGAACAACCAACATCACAAAACTGTTATATAAGATTTGACTGGCCCTTTTCTCATTCTTTTGCCCCAAACACATCGATAGCCAAATGGAACCACCAATTCCAACAAGTGTTCCAAAACTCGATAATAAAGTAACGATTGGACCACATATTCCAACGGCTGCCAAACATAAATTTCCTACTTCTTCAATTTGACCTACAAACATACGATCGACAATGGAATATAAAATATTGACTAACTGCGCAATCATACTCGGTATGGCCAAACCCATGACCAGTTTTATCATGGGTGTATTTTCAAAATCATTATGACGCATTTTAGATCCTGTTCTCTTGAATATAATCTCTAGCTTCCATTAAATCTTTGACAATACAAATTGTCTGTTTTTCCTGTACTTCTGTTGGAGCAATCAAATCCGGTACTTGAATACAATCTATACCTGCTCTATAAGCCGCTTCTACACCAACACTTGAATCTTCCAATACAATCGCATTTTCTGCTTTAGTATTCATTTTATGTAAAACACTTAAATAAATTTCTGGATCTGGCTTACGCTTTGTGACCTCATCCCCACAAAGGACATAGTCAAAACGATCATATACGCCAACTCGTTTTAATCTTTGTTCCGTCAATTCTCTTCTTGTCGTTGTTGCGACAGCCATTTTAATATGATGCTGTTCTAAATAATCCAACATCTCATATAATCCTGGTTTAACAGGTACTTCTCTTTCTAGCGACCCCAGTCCAATTTGTCTCCATTCATTAATCAATTGATTCTGGATATCACTAGGTAAAAGACAATCCAACAACTCTTGTTCATCTTCTAATCTTTTGCCAATTAACGAAGGAAATAAAGTGTCTCCTAAATTTGGAATACCATATTTATCTCCTGCCTTGTCAAACGCATTTTTCCATACGCTTTCTGTGTCAATCATTAACCCATCTACATCAAATACGACTAACTCTAACATACATATCCTCCCTCAAAAAAACAATATAAGTATAGCACGAAAAAGAAGCAACACTACATTGCTTCTAATATATCGATAACCCTTTTCAAATTTTCACATTGAAGTTCAACATATTTCATGTCTTCCTCATTAAATTGTACTTGATCTGGAATCCAAATTCTATGCATATTCGCATTATATGCAGCACGAATTCCATTCTTACTATCTTCAAGCACTAAACAATTTTTTGGTTCAACACCCATTTCTTTTGCGCAAGCCAAGAATAAGTCGGGCGCAGGTTTTGAAGCATATGCATCTTGTGATGAAAGCATCAAATCCGCCTTAAAATCAAATCCGCAATTATTCACTAAACGTTTAATGTGCGGAACACTTGAGCTTGATGCAATGCAAATCTTATAATGATTTGTTTTTAAATAATCATGCAATTCTTTCAACCCATATTTATTGGCAGACCCTGGAATCGCAAAGCGTTTCTCATAATAAGAAACAAATTTGTCATCGGCAATTTTTAACATATCCTCTAACCATGGATAATCCTTATGGTAAATTGAATAATCGAAATGACTAGTTCCAAGCATGCCAAGAAAATATTCTCTTGGAAAGTAATGATCGTGTTTTTTACAAATTTCTTCAAACACATCGATATATAGGGTTTCTGTATCAAACATCAACCCGTCCATATCAAAAATAACAGTATTAATCGTCTCCATCATAATTCACAAAATTCTCCGTTTTTGCGGCTGCGATAGCCTTAAATTCTTTTAATAATGGATGTTGATAAATAGAATGTAAGTCGTTTGAAATAATAAAGCTTAGTAATTGTACAAATGGTAGATATACAAGTGGGCATAATTCACTTGATACAGTATCACTCAAACTTAAAACATGATCATCACCCAATAATTGAGGATTGTTTGAAATTAAATAAGCTCGATTGCTGACTTTACGCGTAGCCTTATATACTTGTTCTACACGATGACTTGCATCATCGTTTCCATCAAAGAAAATCACATTGTATTGTGGTGTTAATTGAAGATTCGGACCATGAATATACTCTTCAATTTCGTAGCAGCAACTTGGAATGTGAATGGTTTCCCCCATTTTTAATGCACTTTCAAGTGCTGTTCCATAATTGGCACCAGCTCCACAACTGTAAACCCAAGACATAGATGAGAAATTCTTGTAATGTTTTTGAATAAAGCTTTTTGCCTTATCAATCATTTCTTCATTTAAATCTACGGCTTTCTTTAACTCTTCTAAATATTCAGTCTTACCCGAATACGCAATTGCGAATAAATCTAAGAATAACGCAAGTGAGGAAACACCCTTTGTGACATAGCCAACTAATTCTTCGCCAACACCATATTCAATCACAACATCCGCAACATCTTTTACATCGCTGTTTTTATTTCCTGTTAAACAAATGGCTCTACATTGTTTTTTCTTGATGATTTTTAATGCTTCAATCGCATTTGTACTTAAACCACTCTGTGTAACCACTAAAACTAAGTCGTTTTCTTGAACATCATTTTCATAATACGTAAATGTATATGGAGTAATGATTCTTACTTCTAAACCACTTACTTTTTCCACAAAACTTCTAGCACAATAACAAGCATTATGACTCGATCCAGAAGCAACAAGTAAAATACGTTTGATTTCTTTTTGTTGCACTTCCTTCATCAATGGATCAACCAATGTAGTGTATTGTTCAATATTTGTTCTTAATACGCCCGGTGTTTCTTTAACATAATCAAGCATTGTTAATTTTTCCATATGTACCTCCCTAAACAACATATAAAAGGTGGAATGGTTCCACCTTTTATATTTTAGTATTCTAATCTTCTGTAATAACGACGGATTTCCATTGGGTGACGAGTTTCGATTTCCATGTGAACGTCAATTCTGTTGTTTACAGCGTGCATTACGTGGTGAGATAAGTGTTTACGATATTTTTCACTAATTCCCTTTAATTCGTAATCTTTAGAGTCAATAATTGTGTAGTTTTCACAAATTCTTGGAATAAAGTTAGCTACACGCTCAGACAATGGACGTTGAGCATCTTCACCAATATAGATTGTAACTGGAGTTTCTTTAGTTACGATTTCAAACATACCGTGGAAGAATTCGTTTGATGAGATTGATTTAGTTTTTAACCATAATTGTTCTTCCCAATAGCACATTGCGTATGAGTAAGTAGCTCCCCATTGATTTCCAGCACCTACAAAGTAGTGCATTTCATCATTCCAGTGTTTTTTAGCAAATTCTACTGCGAATGGTTCAGCTTTCTTTTCAACTTCTACTAAAGCTTGTGCCAAATATTTGTCAAATTCTGCATACATATCTTCGTAGTCTTCGAATTCACCATTGTTGAACATGAAGCGGTCAGCAACCATGAAGAACTTTAATTGTTCGTTCATTGGGTAAGAGATCTTGTAGTCTCCTAAGTCTAATAAGATAGCTTCTTTAGCATCAACAAATGAGATAACTGTAGCGCCAACTTCTGCTTTGATTTTTTTGATAGCATCAACAACTTCTTTAGTGTTTCCAGTTACAGAAGAGATAATAACAACTGTATCTTTAGTAATACGTTTGTTTCCTGTAGTTAAGTATTCAGCAGCATTTTCTGCCCAAGTTTCAATAGCACTCATCTCTTTCATGTGTACTGTAGCCTGCATAGCACTTGCCCAAGTACCACCAACACCTAACCAGCAAATATTTGAATATCCACGTTCGCAGATTTCATCAACGATTTCGTTGATTTGAGGGCGTAGAGCCAATGCTCCATTTACGCTATCGATTTTTTCTTGTTCGTTAAATTTAATCATTTTCTTTTCCTCCATTTATTTAAATTAATTAACAACCTAAGATACCAAAGAATGATCCGACCAATCCGATCACAACACAGATTAACAACAATGTAGTTGTCTTAATATTTTTCTTTTTCAATAAGTAGTAAACCAATAATGTGAATAATAATGGCATTATACCAGGCATGATATTGTTGAATACATCATTTAATGTAGTTGCTTCATCACCAGAACCAAATGCCAATGGGAAGTTGATTGAAACGTTTTCAGCTGTCATACCACCAACAACCATCAATCCTAAAACGCTTGCTGCATAAGTAAGTTTTGACATCAATCCATTTTCCTGGATCTTAGCCAAGAATCCACTACCTAATTTATAACCAGCATTCATTAAGTAATAACGTAATCCTTGAGCAGGAATATTGAAGATCAATAAGAATAAGATAGGTCCTAAGATATTTCCTTGATTCGCTAATGATAGACCAACACCAGTAGCAATAATACGCAATGTTCCCCAGATGAATGAATCACCAATACCTGCTAAAGGTCCCATCAATGAAACTTTTACACTGTTGATACTTTCTGTATCGAAATCAGGATCATTTGCGTTACTTTCTTCCATGGCAGCACTGATACCTAGAATCAAAGTTGACAATTGAGGTGTTGTATTGAAGAATTCCAAGTGACGTTGCATAGCTGCAATTTGGTCTTCTTTATTTGAATATAATTTTTTGATGACTGGTAACATACAGTAACAGTATGCCATGTTCATCTGTCTTTCATAGTTCCAGTCCCATTCCATTCCGAATGAACGCCAGAATACTTGATTTAATTCTTTTTTTGTTAATTTATTAGAAGTCGTCATCTTCGTCTAATCCTCCTTCTGTAGCTGTTTGAGCTGAATTGCTACGTAATTGAGTTAATACGATGGCAATGATAGCTCCAAAAATTGCGATTGCAGTTACTGGAATTCCTAAGTATACGCTTAATGCGAATCCTAAGAAGAAGAAACATGCAACTTCTTTGTCCATAATCATCATCAACAATAAACCAAATCCAATTGCAGGTAATAAGCCCATTGTGATTTGTAAACCATTTGAGATCCATTCAGGAATTACATTTAATAAAGCCTGTACAGCAGGTCCACCTGCATAGTAACCACACGCTACGATAACACCGATAATTAAGTTAACACCGAAGAATCCACCTAAGAAGTGCATTCTCGCAACTCCTGCCATGTTTCCTTCAGCTGCATATTTATCTGCTTTGTGAACAAATGGAGGTAGAATAAATACCATTCCAACGTTCTTTGCGATTAAAACCAATGAAGCAACTGGTAAACCAACAGTCAATGCTGTTTCTGGTCCAGCTCCTGTAGTAATTGTGAAAGCTGTTCCTAATACTGTTCCTGAAATCATTTCAGGTGGAATACTAGCTCCGATTGAGAAAGCTCCCATAAATGCCAACTCTAAAGTTGCACCTAAAGTAACACCTGTTTGGATATCACCTAGTACAACACCTGTTAAAGCTCCCATAACCAATGGTCTTGACAACAAACTTGTACCGAACAAATATTCAGCATTTCCAAGCATTGCTACCAAACCAAGTAAAATTGCTTGTAGTAACATATTTCTCCTCCTATAAAACTTTTTCTACGTTTACTGGACTATCTTCTGGAACCATCTGAATTGTCACATCCACACCTGATTCACATAATCCTTTTAAAATTTTTTCTTCTGCTGGAGTAATATTCATTGCCTTTGAAATATTACGAGTTTCAGCAGTCGCCTTAGTACCACCAAGATTTAATTTTTTGATGTTGCACTCTTTACACAATCTTTCAGCATCCTTAATAGATTCAACTACAGTCAATAATTTATATTTGTCTGTAACACCACTGTTGATTGCATTTACTGCATCATCCATATTTTTAATAACTAATTTAACACCACTTGGTTTTGCCAACTTAATTGATGTTTTTCTTAAATCATCTTTCATAACTGCATCGCACGCAATTAAGATACAATCGGCTTCAACTGCATTTTTCCAAGAAAAAGCAACTTGACCATGTAACAATCTGTGATCCACTCTTAATAATTTGATCATTTTTTTCTCCTCCTATTAGAAATCTTCATCATCTTCGCTTGTCATACCATTCATAACAGTCATTCCCTCTTTAGCTGCTTCGATCAAATCGTTCGCATCTGCTAATTCAAGATTACCGCCCAAGCTTTTCATTACTGCATCTAATGCCAATCCCATGTTCATTCCTGAGAAAACCATTACATTATCTAATACTGCAAGTTTAGATAAAGCTGTGTGAACACTTCCGCCTTTGATATCACACAAAATTAAGATTTGTTCTTCACTCTCTTTTGCTTCTTTCAAAACTTCTTGATAAAAGTCTTCAGGATTTTGTCCAGGAAGCAAGCTATATGTTTCTACATCCTTAGCTAAATCTCCAACAATCATAGAAACTGAATCTTTCATTCCTTTAGATAATCCTCCATGTGAGGCAAATATTACTCTACTCATTTATCTTTCTCCTTTCTGTATTACGTCGTTCACTTATATACAAGCAAATATTGTGCCATAGAAAAATAATATAAAAATAAAGATGAGTTCCCTCATCTTTACTACGTCAACTTCCCGCAATATTTATACATCTATACAAACAAACAAACCG
>OIYR01000767.1_pt1 | contig 17405 bp, 13 predicted proteins | sample 1588221 | NCBI WGS metagenome assembly OIYR01 (sample SAMN03283292) | human gut metagenome | biome: human-associated habitat; material: feces | host: Homo sapiens | place: Peru | collected 2012 | reverse complement strand
TTACTGACTGGCTTACGCTTGTTGAAGCACTCTGGCTTGCTGATACTGAAGCGCTTGTACTTTGACTAGCACTTACTGAAGCTGATCCACTTAATGATGCTGAAGTACTTGCTGACTCAGATGCACTTGTTGATGCAGATTCTGAAGCTGATTGACTAGCACTCAATGATGCGCTTGTTGAAGCTGATAATGATGAGCTTACTGACTGGCTTACGCTTGTTGAAGCACTCTGGCTTGCTGATACTGAAGCGCTCAACGATGTTGATCTAGAGGATGAAAATGAATTAGATTCACTTACAACTTTTGAATTTGTTTCTGAATATGAAGTTTTATTAGCATTCATATCATCAATTGCACGTTTCTTATTATTAAAGTCTAAAACTGCCTTTCCTTCAAAATCTGTTGGTGTTATAGTAACTCCATTAATGGAATCTTTACGTGTTTCCCACTTTATCGCATCAAAATTTCCATTTAAATCATCATATTCAGCTTGATCTAAATAAAAATAATTATCACCAATTTTTATTTGAACATAGTACTTAGGTCGTAACCAAGTGGAATGTTTATCGTGATATGTTTTATCTCCACCATTTTGAATTTCAACATATTGATAAACACCATTTTTATTAACATCAACTTTAACTGGAACCCAATATTCAGTACCTTCTATATCTTTTCTAACTACATAAACATCTTTTGCCTGTCCGTTTTCATAAATAGTCATAAATGTTTTATCACCAGAAACACTGTTTTTGTCTGTGATTTGTGATGTTAAATCAATATTACCATTATCATCTATAAAGTATCCATTCCAGTTAATCGTTGCATTTCCATCTTCATCAATTTTAACATTCTTTCCATTAATTTGAGTTTTTAATGCATTGCCATTATACAAATAAATAAATTCGTATCCATCATTATTCTTAACTAAGACACCCTCTTTGATTGGACCTTTATCACTTTTCACAACATAAGCATTATCTTTATTCAATACATTATCTGCAACTTCACTTCCGTATATTCCATAAGCGGTTGATATAGAAGTAGAAGTAGCTACAGATTCAGAGAAATGCTTAGACATACTTGTTTCAGGATCATCACTTTGGCTTTCTGCAGTGAACACGGCAGAACCATTACCAGTTGGGATTGTATAATTTGCAGCCGATACATTTTTATTACCATTGAATAAACCAGCAATTACATTTCCAAATTTATTAGATGAAGTCTTATCATTATCTACTGCTTCAGAATTTACTAATGACTCACTATCACTTACAGATACAGAAGTAGATTCACTCTCTGAAGTACTAGTTAATTGTGATTCACTAAGACTTACAGAATCAGAAATTGAATTATTCTCTGATTGAATCGTAGAATCATATGCACTTGCTGATACAGAAGCATTTGTACTATTTTCAATACTTGTGTAATCTTCAGTAGTCGAATCACTTTGAGATAATGATTCAGACATATATGAAGATGTAGAAGCTTGAGATTCACTAAGGTCACTAACTTGTGACTCATTATCTAATTCAGCAGCATAAACCGCATTGTTACCCGCAAAGATGGTTCCTCCACCTACAACAGCACCAGCAGCAGCTACACCCTTTAAAAGATTGTTCGATTTTTTTCTTCTAACATTTTTCTTTTTCGACATATACACTCATTCCTTCCCTTAAACTTTTTAATTTATACGAAGCCCTTCAAATTAAAAAACAAAAAAATCAAGCAGAGTACACAAAAAGAATGCACTCTTCCCTTACTAGGTTTAATAGTAAACGGAATGCTTGATTTATTCAAGTAAAATAATTGATTTCTAACCATTTTTTAACATTAAATACACAAATGTTAATATGCAAAATCACCTTTGTAAACATGCTCTTAAATTATATAACCACTTTTATAACTATAGTTATAATCTTAGTAACTAATTATTCTAATTTCATGATCGCATCAACAAATAATTTCTTAGTGAAATAGCCATTGTTGATTAAATATTGTACTTGTTTTAAATTAGAAATCATTCGATTATACTCTTCTTCAGAGCAACTCTGAACAACTTGACTAGCTTCTTCTAAACTCGATACCACAAATCCTATCCCTTTTTCTTTAATAAAATCTGCATTAGATAAATAATCTGGAATTATAACCGGTATACCTGCAGACAAATAAGAAGCCAGCTTATACGAACAATTCATCTTATAATAATCTCTTTCATCCTCAGGATTTTCTGAATTTCCCCAAACAAGGCCAAAACCACCTTTGGATAGTTGTAATAATAATTCATATTTATTTAACCAACCACCAAAATTAACATTTGTAGAATCCGTAATATCTTCTTTTCCAAACACATATAAAGGTGTTTCTTGATGCCAATTCTTCACAAAAGGAAATCTAGACGCTTCTCCTGTGAAATATAGTTTTCTTTCAAATTTAGGATCATGTAGACGAATATCATTTTTAAAATCCCACATCTTTTGAATTACATATTTCTCATTCTTAACACCGTGTTCCACTAGACACCTATACATTTTTTCTGAAGGAACAACTAAAACATCACACTTATTACATATATTCACAAACTTATCCATCAAATAATAATTGGATTCAAACTGAAGTGGCACAATATCATGAATAAATAAAATAATTTTAGCTCGATATAATTTCATTCGATCAATCAAGGAATCATCCCATTCCATCGCATTCCATGTTGGAAACTGAAAAATGACAATATCCCCTTCTGTGATTCCAGAAATCAATCCATCAAAACGAGCACTCATTTCATTCCAAGGCTCCTTTGAACTATCATATAAATATATTGGAAGTTCTACTGCGTCTAATGGACTTAATATTTTTACCACTTCATTTTGAGCCATTTTCGCAACACTCCAATATACCTGATTCGTAATATTTGTTACATGTACTTTCAACTTCATCCCATCCTTACATTAAACATGTCTCTAAATACATAAAAAATGGACATGTCCACAACACATCCATTTTATCACACTATTCAATTAAGGTGACTCCAACTTTCCAGATCTGATTCAAGAAATTCAAATTCAATGTAGCCAAACGATTATGCTTATCATACTTAATAATATAATCATCCATATTTACAAGTGGCCCTCTTGTGACATGAATCTTATTGTTGAGTAAGACACCATAAGACATACGAAGAATCTTCTCATCATCCATCAACATGGTCAAAATACGAATCTCTTCATCTGTTAATGCCGAAATATCCTCTTTATATTTTAATTCATGAATAAAAACACTCTCCAAAGGAAACTTTCTAAAAATACGATCCACTTCTACCTGTGACAATTTACTCACCACAAATACATAGCCACCGAATAAAGTTCGCAATTGAATCTGTTTAGAAACCCTATGATAAAACTCCATCTTAGGACTAAACGCAAAAATACCCTCGTTTTCATTCAAGTATTTACATACTTCCTCTTCCTTAGAACGTATGGTCAATAATACATACCAATGTTCATCCAAATTCATACATAAAACCCTTTCATTTCACATACTAAAAGTATAAAGGGGTTATTTATTTGTGTCAAATCTATTAAAACGGCAAATCAATTTCTGGTTCTTCCTCTTCTTCAAAAGTCGGTAAATTCTTTAAATCCAATTCTTCAAATCTCTCATAATCAAAATAAGGCTCATCGACGAACGGATTGAAATTCATGCAATAACTATATACATAATCCTTTTGTTTGTCTGTTAAACCACTTAGTAGTTCATCAAGTTCTTCTTCCTCACGCAACTCATACAACCACCGTAAATCATACGCACTATTCCCTGCATCTACCCACCAATGAAGTCTTTCCTTCTCTTTCTTTGTGAGTTTATTTTCCTTTAAAAATTTTCTTAATTCATTCTTACGAATTCTATATTTACTTTTAGTCTTCTTCTTTTTCATATCCAAAAAATTAGGGTATACATACGCATACCCTAATATCTCCTATAAACTTTTCAATTCTTCTGTAATAGCATTGATAGCTTCATCAACCTTAGAAGCATCCTTACCACCGGCTTGAGCCATATCTGGCTTTCCACCACCATTACCAGAACAGATTTGAGCGGCTTTCTTAACCAATTGACCCGCATGTACACCAGCCTTAACAGCCTCTTTACCTGCACCAGATACAAAGACAACCTTTTCTCCATTTGTATTCACGAAGAATACAACCATCTTGTCATCACTAGCCTTTAAGTTAGAAACAATATCCTTCAATGCACCTGCATCCATTCCAGAAACAGATTTGATCAATACATTGACTTTTCCAAAATCTTTAGCCTCTGTAGCCCACTCTTTAGACTTCAATGTAAAGATTTGGTTTTTCAAGTTATCGATTTCTTTCTGCATATCGTGCATAGTCTTATAAGCAGCCTCAACCTTTGTATCAATATTCTTAATACCCTTTTGTTTAGCACTATCCGCAATGTTTTCTAACATAGTATGTTCTTGTGCAAAATCTTGGTAAGCCGCAAACTTAGTCTTCGCTGTAATACGACGAGAATCTGAACCAATACTTTCCTCACTAATGATCTTGCATAGACCAATCTGAGCTGTATTTTCTACGTGGCATCCAGCACAGAATTCCTTAGATACATCACCCATTGTTACAACACGAACTGTATCTCCATACTTTTCATCAAATAATGCAGTGGCACCAGACTTCTTAGCCTCCTCAATAGGCATAACTTCCTTAGTAACTGGATAAGCAGCACTAATATATTCATTCACAATACGCTCTACTTCAGCCAATTGTTCAGCCGTAACCTTTTCATAATGATTAAAGTCAAAACGCAAGTATTCAGGACAATTGTAAGATCCAGCCTGGTGAATATGATCACCCAATACTTTCACTAAAGCAGACTGCAACAAGTGTGTACAAGAGTGGTTTGCCGTAGTAGCCAAACGATCTTTGACATTTACTTCACCATGTAAAGACATACCCTTTTCTAATACACCACTATTGATTTTTACTGTATGAATATGCTGTTTATTACGAGTCTTTTGAACATCTAATACCTCAACTTCTACACCATCAGCCGTAAACATTCCCTTATCAGCAACCTGTCCACCACTTTCTGCATAGAAACAAGTTTCATCTAAAATGATCATACCTTCATCTTCTAAAGAATCAACCATTTTACCCTCTGCATTAAATAACGCAATGATCTTACCATCACAAGTTAAGTGATCATAACCAATAAATTCACTTGGCTCGTTGAAGTTCATCAACTCTTCATTTTGAGATGCAAAAGAATCCTTTACATTACGCGCATTACGTGCACGCTCTTTTTGTTTGTTCATTTCAGCATCAAATTCATCACGACTTACACGGATTCCACTTTCCTCGGCAATTTCTTGTGTCAATTCAAATGGGAATCCATATGTATCATACAATTTGAAGACAACTTCACCACTCAGCTTACCATCCTTAGCCTTGCTGATCTCTTCGTCTAGTAATGCCTGACCAACCTTTAAAGTCTTTTTGAAAGTTTCTTCTTCAACCTTAATCAACTTCTGGTTGAATTCAACATGCTCCTGTAAGTATGGATAGAAATCCTTCATTAAATCTGCAACAACAGGAACTAGTTTATATAAGAATGGTTCATCCAAACCTAATTTTAAACCATAACGAACTGCACGACGAAGTACACGACGAAGCACATATCCACGACCACTATTTGAGAAGTTAGCACCATCACTTAACGCAAAAGTTACTGTACGAACGTGGTCCGCAATAACACGGTAAGCCATCTTATATTCACCTTCATAAGGATGTTTTGCCAAAGTCTCTGTAGCACGAATAATAGGCAAGAATAAATCTGTATCGAAGTTTGTTTCTCCATCCTGAACTAAGGCAACCAAACGCTCAAGACCCATACCCGTATCAATGTTCTTCTGAGGAAGTTCCTTATAATCTTTACGATCAATACTTGGATCACAATCATATTGAGAGAATACGACATTCCATACTTCTACATAACGATCATTTTCCATTTCATCAAAGAATAATTTTTCTCCCAATCCCTCAGGATCATACTTTTCTCCACGATCAAAGAAAATTTCACTGTCAGGTCCACCAGGTCCCTTACCAATTTCCCAGAAGTTGTCATCTGTCTTTAAAATATGACTTGGATCTACACCACAAATTGTAGTCCAAACCTCATATGCACGAGTATCATCTGTATATACAGACACATACAATTTTTCCTTATCAATACCCATCCATTCTTCACTTGTTAAAAATTCCCAAGCAAATTGAATCGCTTCATCCTTGAAATAATCTCCAATCGAGAAGTTTCCTAACATTTCAAAGAAAGTGTGGTGACGAGCAGTACGACCTACATTTTCAATATCATTTGTACGAATTGACTTCTGCGCATTCGCAATACGATTTGAAGCAGGTTTTTCACTACCATCAAAATATTTCTTCAAAGCCGCAACACCCGCATTGATCCACAATAATGTTGGGTCATTGTGTGGAATCAAACTTGCGCCCGGCTCAATCATATGCCCCTTAGATTTAAAATAATCCAAGAACATCTGACGAATCTGATTACCAGTTAATTGTTTCATCTTTTCTTTCCTCCCATAAAAAAACGCTCCTATTTCTAGGAACGTATAATTACGCGGTACCATCCTAGTTCATTTTTCAAAATCGAAAAATGCCCTCAATTCATTCGTTAACGCCGACTACGTTTCAACTCCAAAGTAGCTTCAAACTAAAAGACTCGAAGAGCTTTCACCAAACGCCCTCTCTCTATACACAAGCCATTTTAATCCTACTTATCTTCTTCACTGTCGAATCGATAAAATTTTAACACTCTTTCCATATTTCTGCAAGACGAATCACACCATCTAACATCAATTCTTTATTCATACTCGCAAAAGACAATCCAATACGCCCATTACTAATACTAATGGCAACACCATTCGATTCACACAAGTTTTTAAAACAAGAAATATCCACATCCAAATTTAACCAATACGCCATATACGTCTCATCCAAAATATACGAACAACCAATATGCGTATCCAACAACATCTTTAAATACAAATGCTTCTCCTTATACTCACGAACAAGCTTTCTTAAATGCTTCTGCAAATACCCATCCACAATATACTGCGTAAAAGCCACCTGCTCAATTTTACTTGTCGTCGGGCCAAAATAAGAAGCACTATACTTACGCATATACTCTTCATTTAAAATCATATACCCAATACGAAGACTCGGTAATAATAATCTTGAAAACGAAGAAAAATAAATCACATTCTTACTTTTCGAACACAATGAAGTCTTGATCTTAGAAGCATATACAAGCTCTCCATTATAATCATCCTCAAGAATCAAGACATCCTTTAAAGAAATTAAATCTTTTCGAACACTCTCACTCATAGATTGCCGATCATACGTAAAACAAGTCGTATTCACATAGACAACATCCACATGCAATCTTTGAATATCCTTCACAAAAGAATTTGGATTTAAATATTCAACATGAAAACCATACGACAAAAATACCTGCTTAGCCTGATCATCCACTAAAGTGCTTAAACCAATCACCTTTGACTTATCCAACATCCCACAAAATATATACAACAAAGACTGATAGTTTGAACCAATCACCATCTGTTCAGGAAAGCACAAAATATTCCGATTCTGATACACATACTTACATAGAGCCTGTCTTAATCCATACTCACCCTGTGCTAAACCATAACTTGACATCAAACGCTTATCATTCAATACGCCCTTCATATATCGTTTCCAAATCGTCGTTTCAAACGAATCAAAAGAAACCGACTGAATCCGAAAATCATACTCATACGTTTTTTCCTTATGACTCGAACTATAGTCCAAGATCTCCTGATGCAGTAAGATACGTTCCGGATTCATACTCACCACATACCCCACTTTTTCCTGACTCGAAATAAACCCATCCAATACCAACTTATTATACGCATTCTCCACTGTTGTCTTAGACACATTCATCTTCTTTACACATTCACGAATCGAATCCACACGATCCCCATACTTTAAGATTCCAGAAAGAATCGATTCCTTATACATCTCATAAATTACTTGATATTTCTTCATATATCTGTCCCCTATTTATTTTTTATAATTGTATATTTTTTTATATACAGAAACAAGTATAATAGTCACTAAGTTACAGAAAGAAGGAACATTATGAAAAATAAACAAACATATGAAATCGTACTTACAGGACTCGGCATGGCACTCGTATTTGTGGCAACTATGTTCATCAAAGTACCAAACGCGTTAGACGGATACTTCAATCTAGGAGACGGATTCATCCTACTATTCGCAAGCTTTTTAAATCCATTTGAAAGCTTCTTGATTGGAGGCTTAGGAAGCGCACTAGCCGATGTAGCCGGAGGATACGGACACTACTTCTTCTTTACCCTAATCATCAAAGGACTAGAAGGAATCGTAGTATCCCTACTTATGAAAAACTACTCTAAGCCGAAACAAATCTCAAGCTACGTATTAGGATCTGTCATTATGGTATTCGGATACTTCATTGCCAAATACATATTAAAAGGAAGCTGGATCGTAGCCGCAAGTGAAATCCCAGCCAACATTGTACAAGGAGCTGCAGGTATTGTGATTGCCTTAGTTGCTTATCCAATGGTAAAGAAAATCGTACAAGATAAGTTAAATTAAAAGAGAAATCAAAAGCGAGGTTCTAGTAAAAAAATCAGGACCTAAAAAGTTTTGCCACTTTGTAAAAAGATAAGGCATATTGTAATGGGGATTATAAAAAAAATTTGCACCTTTGCAAAAATTATGGTATATTACATATGACGAAGGTGACCAGGGGTCACAAACTGGCGAATCGCTAATGTAACCAATCATTAGGGTTTGCCTTTTATTTTATCTAAACTAGACAAAGAAAACCCTTTAAACTTTAAAGGCTTATTTATCCCTATCAAATTTTAAATATGAAAAAAAGTTATGACAGTTAAATCGGCCACAACTTTATATTTTACGATAATATGCTTTTGTACATAACGTTAAGAATACGTACAATTTTTGCGTTAGATGGATTTATTTTAGCTTGGATTTCATCAGGTTTTATATCAACAATAGGGGATATTTTAAATAAAATTTCTAGTGTAGTAAACAATTGAGATTGTTCAATTTTTTTTGTTTTAATCTCAGACATTAAAAAGGGGAGAACTGGTTCATAATGATTTACAATATTTCTTAATTTTCTAATTTGTTCAATCTGTCCAGCAAAAGCAACGACGTTTTTTGAACTTACTTTAGTTGTATCTATATTCATTATTTTCGATATTATCTTTTTTTGAGGTTCATCAGGAAGCATCAAAAATAGCGTTTGTAATTCTCCCATAGTCAAAGCATTAGGAATAATCCATAAAGGAACTATTTGTTGTTTTTTATAACAATGTCGAATTAATTTATTCGAACATTCTTCATAATCTTCTAATACACTTCCATCTATACTAGAATTTGTTGCAATTTGATAAATATGAATCAAAACATCAGTTTTTCTTTTAATATTGTAATTATCAATTATTTTCTTAATATTTCCCTTTTCTGTTACATATAAATAATTAAAATTTGAACAAAACTGTGGAGGAAGCTCGGTCTGTTTTGTTATAAACGAGTGTATTTCACTCACATAAGAAATACAATGAATATCTTTTTCTTCATTATCTATATATAATTTACAGATTTCTGAAAACAGAACATTTTTTAACTTTCTCTCGAAATAGCCGATTGCTTCATAAAGCTTTTTTGCAAATTTATCATCTATGCTTATTAGGTTTATCAATTCTTTAAAATTTGCTTCTTTTTTATAAACCAACTTTCCTTTATTATTTCTCCCCGTTGAAAAATATTCTTTGTATGGATTAATCAAAGAAATGTAATTTCGCTCTTCAAAATAATGCCTGTCTTCATCATCAACGATAATTTTTTTACTCTCTTTTAAATATTCTATTTGTTCATCAATATTCTTATATGTTTTATAATTTGTACCTGTTTCACTCATTTAATTCACACTTTCTTATGTTGTAACCGTTTCTATTTTACCATGAAAGTGGTTATATTACTAAACGTAATAAATGCTATTTTAAGCCTATAAGTTCTAATATTCCTTCTTTTAATTTCGGATGTTTTAATAACTTCTTTTTAAGTTCTTTGCTTGAAATGGCTGTTGGAGAAAATGGTTTAATGCCTAATATTTTTGCCAATTTTCTTCTTTTGTATTCTGGTATATGCATCACAAAATATCGTTTATCAAAGTTTTGAACACCATCCTCTTCATTGAATTTTAAATAAGGATTATTCGATTTAACTCTAGAAGCCACGGTTGTTTCGATTAGCTTTTTCGTATACTTTGCAGTCTGTTTTCGGACTGCATTTTCTTTTTGTTTGATATTTTTGATACGCACAGGAATGTTTAAGTTCAACAACTCTTTTAAAATGCTTTCAACTTCATCTAGTGAGGATGGAGTATGACCATTATCGATTTTATAATTGTGTACATATGAAATGAATGAACACCAGTTATCTAAGAATTTAGTAGAGATGCCTCGTTCAATATTATCAATATAACGCCTTAATTCAGAATGGAAGCCATTTACACCATTAATGGTTAAATGTTTTTCTTTCTTCAATTCATTCATCTGCTTATAGGTCAGAATTCCAGCTCCTTCAACGTAATCCAACAAATCATTTTCATACGCTCTAATTAGAGCTTTTTCGTTTTTACATTTAGCTTTGTTCTTATGGTACTGACTATGAATCACATAATGAGGTAAAGACTCCATACTTGTATACTGCGTATAAATTGGATTCATATCTGTACAGATAAATGTAACATTTTTTAAATAAGGATGAATATTAAGGTAAATATCATCTAATTCAATATGGCGCATACATACATGCTTTGCGATAGCATGACCGACTTCATCGACAGCACACAATACTGTTCCAAATTCATTACCCATGGTTCCATATTTTGACGGTTCACTTCTCATTCGGTCTTTTCTTCTTTTTCCACTTTTCAAAACATCCGTTGGATTATCAATTCCTTTCTGTGATTCATGAAAAAACATTTCATCCATTTGAATCACGCCGTGAAGTTCTGGCTTTGGAACATAAACAAAAAGTTCTCTCAACTTCTGAACCATCATTAAAACTGTCGGTCTTGTTATTTCGACTACGTAATGTTCATTGATTAAAGTGTTCATAATCAAATCTACAGAAGAAAAATGTAACATTTCATACAAAACTTTAGTCCATACATTCCATGACCATGGAGACTTTTCCAATATAGTATTTGTCAATTTTGTAAATTTTTTGCAACATGATTTGCATTGATATCGCTGCAAACCATGTTGTGTTTTTCCTTTTTTAATAATATTTGTACTCTGACAATATGGACAGGATACAGTTACCGTATCCAAATGTTTCTCTATATCGTGAGCATAGGTGATTACTAGAGATTTTGGAACAGATTTATTTTTGGATTTAGCATACTGATTGATTAATTTTTCTGCATCAGATGGAGCCAGTTTGTTGAGCTCATCTAAAAGATTTTTTCTTTTATGAGACATGATTTTGACCTAAATTTTAGCTTTCTTCCTTCTCCCATTTTATCACTTTTACAAGTATAAGAAAAAGGCGTAAATAAAGCATATTTACACCTTTTGTTAAATATATGTCCTAATTCTTTTACTAGAACCAAAAGCGATTTCTCTTTTTATTTACAACGAACTGTCACTCTATTTTTTGCATCCAACGTACACGTAAATAAAGTCAAAGGATAAGAAGATGAAGTCATTTCTTCTACACTTTCTGGACTTAAAGTTTCAATCACAGCCACATGATACACAAATTGATTTCCAAGTGCATCCGTAAATACAACCTGACTACCCGGATCTAAACTATGAATCCTTCCAAAATGAAACCAAGAATTATGTGCCGCAACCACCATATTCCCCTTATATACACTACCCGAATATCGACAAGGCGCCAGCTTCATCAAATCATACGTAAACTCACTTGTAACAGGAAGCTTAATATCCAAAGAAGGAATCTCAATCGTTCCAATACAAGATAAACCATCTAGCTCTACTTCCGGCATATCCATATCTGGATCTATTAACACATCTGGATCCAAATCATTCTTCAAATTATAGGCAGCCAATATTTCTTCTTCACTTTTTTTAGCCCGAAATGTATCATACACATTAAACAAGGCGAGTCCCAAGCTTAGTACAACACTGATACAGCCAATATATTTTAGAACTTGCTTATGCATATACATCCAAGTCCCACAAACAATAATACAGGTACAGGCCACCATAATTGACCTGTCAAAGGAAGATTTGATTCTGATTTCTTAGAATCCACAACCTTATTCAAACTATTCTTTAACACAATATGATCCCCTTCTCGATAAGAACTTACACTATATCCAGAAGGAACACTCGTCTCTACACAACTCCATCTCATATCACCCGACAAATCATTCCAAGCATATGTCCAATGATTTTCTTCACTTAATACCTGATGATCCACGACCTTGCCATCCCCAAGTAAATCGACACCAATAAAACTTGGACGATTCTTCTTGACATCATCCTTCCATACTTTTTGAACACGCAAAGAAGTCGTTTCAACTCTAGGCTCATACTTTAATTCAACATCACAATCTTTATCCACATAAACAACAGAAACCGACATTGTATAATCTGCATTATCTAAAGCCTTCACTAAATAAACACCTTTAGTTAAATGAGAAAATAAAGCCTTACCATCTGAATCTGACTTAACTTCATCATCCCATTCAATATTGTCACGATCAATATAATCGCCAAGAATATTCCAATCCTGTAAAACCGAATAGGATTTAAAAGCACCAATCAAATTATAATCCGCATCCGCCACACGATATAAACGAACATCTATATTTGAAGCTGGACAAGTCACTGTTAAACTCGAATAATCACTTGCGAAAACAGGAGTACATGCAAGAACTAAAAGAAATATACACAATACACTACGAATTATTTTTTTCACGTCCTCTTAACCTCCACATCTTCGAAACAATAAAACCAACCAACAAGAATACAACACCCACACAAGATGCCACCACTAAAGTATCCACTCTAGCTGCATCTGAAGTAATATTCGACTCATCATACAAACTATCCACCACACGATGGCCACGAACCATCAAACGCTGCGTATTAATACCATACGGCGTACACGTAAGTAACGTACAAAGATCTTTACCCTCTTCAATCTCTAAAGGACCATAATCCTCAGGCTCTACAACCGAAATCTTATCCACCTCATATGCCAAAACCTTGCCATACACATGCAGATAAAATAAATCCCCCTTTTCAAGACGATCAATATCCGTAAACAAACGAGCACTCGGAAGCCCTCTATGACCAGAAATAACACAATGCGTACTACTACTACCAACAGGAAGTGAAGAACCCTCTAAATGACCAACACCCACCTGTAATACCGAATCATCCACACTATGATAAATAGCTAACTTACAACGAATCTCAGGTATCGTAATATATCCCATCATACCCGTACCATCCGCATTTAATAAACTCTTATATAAACTAAGCTCTGAATCATCAGGAGTAAAACGATTTCCATTATTTACTAAACCTGCATTATATTCAACAGCCGCATCAATTGCAGCCTGCTTCTCCTTCTTATCCATCTTAGCCAAAGTATCCGAATAATTCGCCACAACACGACTCTGATGCAAAGAATTCCAATAATTACTCACCGTTGGATACAACAATAAGGAAAGGCCCGTAATAAAAACAAGTATCGCAATTATAGTTGAAATATGTTTTCTCATGTTACTACCCTCTCCCTATCATCAATCGAAAATATATTATTTACCCTTTACTCTTCTTTTAGTAACTAATACAACACCAGAACCTAATACAAGTACAGCACCTACTAAATAGATCATTGTAGTACCAGCACCACCAGTAGAAGGTAGGATTGATCCAGTATTATTCAATACTTTAACTGGATCAGCATTAGCACCATCAACTGTAACATTACCATCATTATCAATCACTACAGTTACTGGATTTTTTAATTTATTGTATCCTGCAGGTTGTTTAGTCTCCTCAAGTTTATAAGTACCTGCACTTAAACCCTTAATTGTAAATTTACCTGATTTATTTGTTGTAATATTAGCATCACCTGTATTAGCAACACGATAAACATCACCGTTCGTTTCATCTTTTTTTTCTCTTACAAAATTAATTGTATTCGTTTCTCCATCTTTTTTTAAGGTGAATACTGCATCAGCAAGACCTGTTTCTTTATCTGAATTTTTCTTATCTTTATAAAATTTAAACACATTCATTTCAAATGTTTTTGTTTTTGTAGTTTTATGTTGTGTATTTTGACTATCACCATATTTTAACCAAGTTTCATTCTTATTTTTGTCAACATTTCCAATTTCGGCTTTTTCGTTTAATACTGCAGAATAAGTAACAGTAATTGTATCATTAGCATTTAGTGTATCACAAAAATCTGTTTTAAACTCAATTTCAAATGCACAACCATCAGTCAATCCAGTTGTATTTAAAGTATACTTTGATGATTCAACAGTTGATTCTCCTTTTTTTACTTCAACTTTATTGTTAAATGTTAAGCCGTCAGTCATTTTGTCATGTAACACATAGTTTTGAGCTCCTGGTTGTGCAGTAATTGTAGTTTTAAAATATACTGTATCGCCAATGTTAGCAGAGTTAGACTTTCCATCAGCAGAAACAACTCCGCCAGAAGTAATAATTTTGTCAACTGAAGGAACACCATTCTTTTCTCGAATAGTTGCAGCAGGTTTTGTAGTATCTAGACTACATAAAGTACCAACACTTGAATCAACTAAATAGTATCCTAATGATAATCCGCTAAAGCTTACAGTTGTTCCTGTAGCTTTTGTTGATCCATTATTAGTAATACCATTTGCTGCGTCTTTGGCATACGCTAAAGCTTTTTGAGCAAATTCTGCTTTTCGACTATCAGTTGTATCCCCATTCCAAGTTGCATAACCATTTTCATTAATTTTAAAATAATTAGTACTAGCAGAATCTACTGCAGTTTCAATAAATTTTTTCCATAATTTGTTTGGCTTATACGAATAAATACCATCATCAGTTCCTGGATCAGGTGTATAACTTTCCAAATCTAAAAGCTTATAAATAGTATAAGTTTGTTCATCTACTGCATTATTAATAGTAATAGTTCCATTGTTTGTTCCTTCTGCACTTACATTTGTGCTCATAGATACTACCATCATGAACGCAAACATAATGGCAGCAATTTTCTTAATTAGCTTCATTTCTTTCTCCTATTCTTTGATTTGTCATTTAAATGATTCTTTTTATTTATATTTGTCAGAATTATCAAGCTTGCTAAAACCAACATCGCACCTGATATTCTGTAAAGCAGGGATCCATACCCACCTGTAGAAGGCAATATTTTTGTACGGCTTCTATTTGTAACAGTCACCGTTTGACCGTATTTTGCCTCATTTGTAGATTTACCCTCCGTTTTATAATCTACTGTATACTGCAATTTATTTATTGTTACTTCTTTTGAAGTATCAACAATCGGTTTATTATCATCATCTAATTCAAAAACATAATATGTTTTATTTAATTCTAGATTAATAAACTTTGCTGATTTTTCTTCCGTTTCGCCCGCTTTATAAGTAATCGTTTTCGTTTGTATTGGATCTCCAGAACCTTCTGGATTCTCATATAATCCAAATGTATATGTTCCACTCACTGGATTATGTGAATTTCCTGCAGCATCATTAATAAATGCTTTTTTTACTACTATTCCCTTTTGTGAGTTATAGACTACCAGATTAAAATCTGCAGATGAATATGCTATTTTGTATCTATTATTATCTTGCTTTTCAAAATAATCTATATATTTCTGTACATCCTCTGAATTCTCATTACCAGATTTTTTTACACAAATTATGTAATAAGGATTTTCATTTTCAATATATCCTTCTGGCGTTTTAGTTTCTTTTACTTCATATATTTTATTGTAATTTGTAATAAATGAAGATTTTATAGAATAGATTCCATCAACCGTTACACCACTCGTTTTCTTTTCCGGTGTAACTCTCTGTATCATATTTCCATTTAATTCACATTCATAGACTTCAAAATTCACACCATTCATAACTTCTGAATTATCTTGGTCTATTTTCTTAATTGTTAATTGAGGATTTGCGGTACTACCTGTACTTCCACCTGCATTCAAACTATATTTAAATTTTTGGATTATATCATTCTTTCCACCTTTATCGGCATAAGATTTCCAATAAACCTTATTAGAAACTGTAACTTCTGTTTCTGGTGCTTCTTTTACTGTTACAGTGTATTTAATAATCACTTTCTTTCCATTTGGAATAGAAATTTCTAAAACTTTAGTATTAGGATTATATGGTTTTTCAATTGATACTTCTTTTCCATTTTCATCAGTAGCTTTTATGGTTGTAGCATCTAATTCTAAGTTATTGCCTAATTCATCGACTAAAGTTAACTTATCTCCATCATTCAATGGAAGGTTTTGACCTAATGTATTTGCGGTAATTGTATAATTTATTTTTTGACCTTCTTGCACATGGTTTTTATTTAAACAATTATTTTTTATTGTTGCCGTATTACTAGCCGTATCTATTTCAGTTGAACCATCTTCACTTAGAAGTGTAACTTTATTAGTGAAATCTTTTTCTTCTCCGCCAAGTAAGACTTCCTTATCTGTCACTCGACAAACAACCTGTACATCCACTGAATATGTATCACGCTCTTTTCCAGCTACAAATTCACCCAATTTAATTAGAGCTTGTTTATTCGTTTCATTGTAATAGTAAATTGTTTGTTGATTTGTATCTCCATTATCATTCTTTGTTGTATTCCTCTGTGACTTCCAATCATCACTCAAACCTTCAATATTTTTTGATTGAACTGCTCCTGCATGATCTCCATGCCATTTAATTCGGATATACGAAAGTTCCATACCATTTGGAATATCTTCTAAAACACGGTAATCTCCTTTTAAATCACCAGCATAATTTACTTTAAACGCCCATGCTATATAAGCACCTTTACTTTCAGTTTTATCTAATAAATCTTTACAAATCTTACTTGGATCTGCTTCGCCTGAATTTGTCTTATCTGCACCTACTGTAATAGTAGATACTATTTTACCATCATAGGTAAACGTTTGACCTAACTCTTTAAGAATGTTAGAACCACCATAAAGCGTTTGACTTGCACTATTACATTCTTTAAATTCTTG
>OIYR01000762.1_pt1 | contig 17480 bp, 15 predicted proteins | sample 1588221 | NCBI WGS metagenome assembly OIYR01 (sample SAMN03283292) | human gut metagenome | biome: human-associated habitat; material: feces | host: Homo sapiens | place: Peru | collected 2012 | reverse complement strand
TTGGGGAGATGCAAGAAATTATCATGCATGTTTTAATAGCGATTTTATAGGCATAGATAATGTAGTCGATATAATAGAAAAAATGGCAATTAATAGATAATATATAAAATTAATATAAGATAAATTAATGAAAAAAAATATTCCATTTTCACCTCCAGATATAACCGAAAGCGAAATAAACGCGGTAGTTAAAGTATTAAAATCGGGTTGGATTACAAGCGGAGAGGTTAATAAAGAATTTGAAGAAGAATTATCAAAATATATTGAAGTAAAAAAAGTAAAATTGCTTTCAAGCGCGACTTCTTCAATGGAACTTGCATTAAAAATATTCGGCATTGGCGAAGGAGACGAGGTTATAGTTCCCACTTATACTTACGCGTCAACTTCAAATGTGGCGATTCATCTTGGAGCTAAAGTCGTTTTTATAGACGCTAATAAAAATAACGATTTTAATATAGATTTAAAAAAATTAGAAAATGCTATAACAGAAAAAACAAAAGCTATTATATCGGTAGACATAGGCGGAATTCCTTGCGATTATGATAATATTAAAAATATTTTAGAAAATAAAAAGCATTTATTTAAACCTTCTCAAAATAAATATCAAAAAGAATTAAAAAGAATTTTATTTTTATCTGACGCCGCTCATTCTATAGGAGCGATTTATAAAGATAAAAGAGTAGGAAGTCAAGCTGATTTTACTTCGTTTTCATTTCATGCTGTAAAAAATATAACGACTGCGGAAGGCGGAGCTTTAGCATTTAACGATATTGGAAATATAAAAGCGGATGAAATATATAAAGAAATTTCTATTTGGGCATTAAACGGACAAAATAAAAGCGCTTTAGATAAAGAAAAAGGCGGCAAAAATTCTTGGAAATATAATATAGAATGCATAGGCTATAAATGTAATTTGAGCGATTTGCATGCGGCTGTTGGTTTATCGCAATTAAGAAGATATAATAAAATGCTTGAAAATAGAAAAAAAATTGCATGCATTTATAACGATATATTAAGCAAAAACGAAAAAATAATTCTACCAAAATTAAAAAACGAAAGCATAGAATCTTCTTATCATTTATATATGATTAGAATAAAAGATTTTGAAGAAAAAGACAGAGATTTATTTATTGAAAAAATGTTTGAGATTGGAATAATATTAAATGTTCATTATTTGCCTTTGCCGTTTCAAAAAGCTTATATTGATTTAGGTTACAATATTAAAAATTACGATAACGCTTATAATCTTTATAAGAATGAGATTACATTGCCTTTATATAGTTCTTTAAATGAAGAGGATGCAAAATATATTGCAAATAATATAATTGAATATTTGAATAAAGCGAATATTGAAAAATAATTAAAATATAATAAAATGTAATAATTAATTTATATTATTAAGAGGTAATTATGTATAAAAAAATATTTATTTTAATTTTGTTTTTATTAATAACTTCATGTAAAAATAAAAATGAAGCGTCTGAAAATAGCGATATAGAATTAGCTAAAAATATAGATAAAATTCAAGTGTATGTAGAGCCTAATTGGGTAAAAAGCGTAATAGACGGAAACCAACCGCAATCTTCTAATTATGTAATATTGGAAGCTTCATGGGGAGAGCCAAGTTCGGATTATAAAAAATCTCATATTCAAGGAGCATTGCATATAAATACCGATTTAATAGAAGAGCCTAAATATTGGAATATTAGAACTCCTGAAGAAATAGAACAAGTTATGAAAGATTTTGGCATATCGAAAAATACAACTGTTATAATATACGGAGAGCCTTCTCCCGCCGCTAGGGTAGCAATAACTTTACTTTGGGCTGGAGTAGACGAAGTTCATATATTAGACGGAGGATTAAAATCATGGATTAATGCTGGTTATAAAACTTCAAATAATACAGAAAAAGCTTTTCCTATAGAAGATATTGGCGTTATAGTTCCAGCTCATCCCGAATATATTATATCTTTTCCTGAAGAGATAATTGAAAAACAAAAAGACGCTAATTTTAAATTGGTAAGCATAAGAAGTTGGGACGAATTTATAGGAAAGATAAGCGGATATAGTTATATAGAAAGAAAGGGTGAACCTAAAGGAGCGGTATGGGGAAGAGACGAATTTGACTATATTGATACAAATGGCAAAGTTATAAGTATAGAAGAAGCTCAAAAAATATGGAGTGAATGGAGCGTTTCAAAAGAAAATGAAATTTCATTTTATTGCGGAACGGGTTGGAGAGCGTCTATACCTTTTTTAATAGCTTATCAGAACGGCTGGACTAATATTAGTTTGTATGACGGCGGTTGGTATGTATGGCAAATGAATTCTAAATTACCGATACAATTAGGAAATCCGAAAGAAATTACAAACAAATAATTTTATAAAGCTTTTTTAATTGAGTAAATTATCGCTTTTATAAATTCTATTATATATACAATAAGAAAAATTAAACTTATATAATAGTAAGTTAATATTTTATCGATTGAAAAATATTTTAAAAATATAATAAAAATCAAACCTAAAAGTATTAATGAAATATTTATTATATAAAAATATTTTTTATGCGGATAAATTAATTTTTTATTTTTTCTAAAAATAACGATGTTGATTATTGCAAATATTAAGATTAAAAATATTATAAGGCATAATATATTTATTATATTTTCCATGTTATATATGTCGTTTAGTTTATTATTTTTATAAATGAAATGTCGCATAACTCCCATTTTCTTACGAGATAAAAAATTTAGAATATATGCAAATATTAAAAGAATTATTTGAAATATACTTAAGGCTATAAAAAATAATTTTTTCATAAAAATAAAACTAATATAAATTTAAGGAACGAATTATTTAATATAACCGTTCCCTAATACAAAAAACAAATTAAAATTTATGGACTATTTAGACAGAGCTTTAGAAAACTCTTCGTATCCAGCATTATTTAAATTATTTATATTGCTAAATCCCATCTCCGCCATTATTTTAGAAGCCTGCCCAGAACGATTGCCAGACTTACAGAAAAGTATATATTCTTTATCTTTGTCTAAAGCGGATATTTTTTCTTTAAAATCAGAAGCTTTAAAATCTATATTAATAGAATTTTCTATAGCTCCCGTTTGCGCTATTTCGTCTGGAGTTCTAACATCTATAACTATAATATCGGGATTTGCATCCAATAAAATTATAACCTCTTCTACGGTTAGATTTTTAAAACTCTCTTCGTTTTGATTGCTTTCTTGCTTACTTTTACAACTTGTAAAAAATAAAATTGATAAAAATAAACATATAATAGTTTTAATATTTTTCATAATATTAACTCCTTTTTATAAAATAGATAATTATAATAACATATAAAATAAATATTTCAATAAAAAAACTAAATATTATTTTTTAATTTAATTATTAAAATAATTTTATTTATTGAATAATTTTAATCAAACTTCCAAATGTTATTCCAAAATCTATACTTGAAAAACTATATTTATAATATATATCGTCTGCTGCTAAAGGATTTAAATAAGTCGTTCCGTTTTCTTTATAACTAACTTTTTTAGGCAAATATTTATTTAATTCGGAAACATTGTATTTCATTCCAAAATTATAACTTACATAAGCGCCTAAAATAAACCCAATTTCTACATTTTTAGATTTGAAAGGTAAAAATTCATATTCTATAGTCAATTTTATATACGGAGCTATAGGAGTTTTAAACATTCTTTTTATATCGTTATGATTGAATTCGTTTTTAGTCGGCATAACCAAAGGATAATTTTCTACATATTCCGTTCCGCTATAAAATATTTTCTCGGGATTTGAAGAAATTCCATACCCTGATATTGGGATAATTATGCCCCCCCCCAAACCTATGCTAAAATTTTTGAAATAAAATTTTTCAATTATTCCTAAAATTATACTATGAAAAAGCATTTTATCCGTATTCCTATAATCATATAAACGAGGAAAAGGTTTACCGTCATATTTCGTATTTATAGTTAATGGATAATATCCAAATTCAAGGAATTCTCCCAATGTTATTTTATCTTCTATTTCAACTCTAAAACCTAATTGAGAGTATATCGAAGCGTTAAATTTTATATCGCCTTTTATAGTGTCAAAAAATACGGAATAACCTTGCATATAATAACTATCCAAAGGTTTAACATCCGTTTGAGTAAATGTTTTCAAACCTCCTATATTTGCAATAAGGTTAAATTGCGGAGTTATCGATATGCAAAATAAATTTGAAGTTAATGTTAAAAATATTAGAATTATTAAATATTTCTTCATTTTAGTTAAACCTCATTTTTATTTTTTAGATAATTATATATAATTTTTTTATATTGTCAATACCTTTTATGATAAAAAAACAATAATATGTTATAATAATATATAATTTCAATTAATATATATGATTATAAAAAATAAGTCAAGTAAAATTTTATATAAATTTTTTATAGATTTAATAATTTATAAACTTTATTTTTAGAATTAACTTTATTAAATATTGATTGTTTAGATTAAAGTTTTGAAATGACAATATTATTATAAAATAAAAAAGAATAAAAATTTAAATATAATTAAAATAATTTTAAATATTACAAATTAATTGACGCTATATTTATTTGCTAAATTATTAATATTTTTATATATACTTTTTATATATTCTAATATAAAATAATAATTGTTTTATTAATAAATAATTTTAAATAGGATAAATTAATGGAATTACTCGCTCCTGCGGGAAATAAAGAAAAATTAGAAGTCGCTTATCATTATGGAGCTGATGCCGTTTATATAGGCGGAGCTTTATTCAATTTGAGACATCAGAGTAAAAATACGACTCTTGAAGAGCTTTCGGATTGCGTAAAACTCTCAAGAAGTTTAAATAAAAAAATATATTTAACTTTAAACGCTTTTTTGCATGAATACGATAAAGGAAAATTGAAAGATTATTTAAAGGCAATATCGAATATAGGAATAGACGCTTTTATAGTTTCCGATTTGGGAATATTGGAACTTATTAAAGAGATTATTCCAAGCGCAAATATACATATAAGCACGCAAGCTTCGGTTACAAATAGTTATTCCTGCAGAGCTTATGAGAGTTTAGGAGCTTCAAGAATAATACTTGCAAGAGAATTATCTTTAGACGAAATAAAAGAGATAAGAGATAATACGGATTTAGAGCTTGAAACTTTTGTGCATGGAGCGGTTTGCATGGCTTATTCGGGAAGATGCTTATTATCAAATTATATGAACGGACGAGACGCTAACGGCGGAGATTGTTCTCAAGTTTGCAGATGGAATTTTAAAACTTATATCGAAGAAAAAACGAGACCTGGCGAATTTATGGAATTGGAAGAAGGCGAAAATCATAGCGCGATATTAAGTTCAAAAGATTTGCAAATGGCTGAATATTTAAATCTACTTTCAAAAGCGGGAATCGATTCTATAAAAATTGAAGGCAGAATGAAGAGCGTTTATTATGTTGCAAATGTAGTTAGAGTTTATAGAGTATTATTAGATTTGCTTAATAGAGTAGGTTATGAAGAATATCCCGAAGCAATAAAAAAAGAGCCTATAGCAAGTTATATAAAAGAACTTTCTACTATAAGCAGAAGAGAAAGCGATACGGGATTTTATTTTAGCAGAGAAGATATAAAACCCGCTTTAAAAGGATACTTAAAAGGCAGAAGATTAATGGGTATGATTGTAGGACAAGAAAAAGAATATTATAAAATAAATGTTTATAATACTATAAATAAAGGAGATAATCTTATTTATATTGGTAGAGATTTTTTAAATTATAAAGACGATAGATTTTCTTTATATATAAAAAACGAGGAAGGAGATTTTTTTGAAGTCGATATTATAAAAAATATTGATAATGCATATATAAAATCGAGCGTCCATAATTTTAGCAAATACGATATTATAACGGCTGAAGAAGAATAAAGGAAAAATAATAAATGGTATTGGGAGTTGATTTCGGAAAAAAGAGAACGGGAACGGCTTATATGGATATGGAAATTAAAATACCTTTTCCATGCAAACTTATTGAAGAGAGCAACGCTAGAAAAGTAAAACGAGCTTTAATAAATATAATTGAAGAGAAAAAAATTGACACTGTTATTTTTGGGCTTCCTTTATCGGATGATGGCAAAGAAAACGAATGGTGTTTTGAAATAAGAAGGTTTGCAGATTTTTTGCTTAAAAGCGTTAAAGTTGAAATTGTATTTATAGACGAATACGGAACTTCAAAAGACGCCGAATATATTTTAAGAGGAAAGAAAAAAAGCGTTAAGAAAAAAAGCAACGATTTAATAGCGGCTACATTGATACTTGAAAATTATTTGAATTATTTAAATATAAAACGATAAAATGACTAAAAATATTATAATAGAAAATATAAATATTCCATCAAGGTTTTTTTTAGCTCCAATGGCTGGATATACGGATTATGTTTTTAGAAGATTATGCAGAAGATTTGGAGCGGGACTTCTTACTACAGAACTTGTAAGCGCCGCCGCATTGGCAAGAAAAGTAAAAAAAACTTATAAATATATGGAACATAAAGAGGACGAGCATCCAATTTCTTTGCAAATATTTGGAAATAACGAAGACGATTTTAAAAAAGCGATTGAATTAACAGATTTTAAATATTTTTCTTTTATTGATATTAATATGGGTTGTCCTACAAAAAAAGTGATAAAAAATAATTGCGGAGCGGGATTATTGACTGATATCGATAAAATGATTTCTATTTTGAAGGCGGTAAAAAATGTTTCGCCTCTGCCTGTGAGCGTAAAAATAAGATTAGGATTTAAAAGAGGAGAAGGAGGAGAGATTGAAAGAGCTTTAGCGCTTAAAGAAAATGGCGCATGCTTTTTAACTTTGCATGGAAGATATGCAAGCGATTTATATAGAGGATATGCCGATTGGGAGAAAATAGCGCAAGTAAAAAAAGCTTTAGGAGAAGATTATATATTGATTGGAAACGGAGATATAAAGAGCAGAGAAGATGCAAAAAAAGTTTTTGAAAATTGTAAAGTTGACGGAATAATGATTGGAAGAGCGGCTATTGGCAATCCTTGGATATTTAGCGAATTAAATAAAATATTTGATAAAGAAGAAAATATTGATAAAAATCTTAAAAGCGTTATTAAAGAACATATAAACGGATGCTGCGAATTTTACGGAGAGATTAGCGGAGTCCATTTTATGCGTAAATTTATAATGAAATATCTTAACGGTTTTAAGATGGAAAATAAAATAAAACTTATGAAATGCGAAAGCAAAGACAAATTATTTGAATTATTAGACGAATTGATTATTTAATTTTTTGTTTATTATAAGATAATTAAAAATATTATAAAATAAAAAAACCTATCTATTAAAGACAGGCTTTTTTATCTTTATTGTGAGAAAAATTTATTCTTGCGAATTTTCAGAAGGAGGATTTATATTCCTAATAGCGTCAATAGCGGCTTGTCTAACGGCTAAAAAATATCTGTCATCTTGAGCCAAATAAACCAAATCCGACAAAGATGAAGCGTCTCCTATTTTTCCTAACGCTACAGCGGCTTCGTAAACTATTCCTTGAGTTCTTCCAAGTCTTAATTGAAATAATAAAGAAGGAACGGCTTTAGCGTCTCCTATCTCGCCAAGCGCTTGAATTGCGGCTATTATATTGAAAGTTTCTCTTTCGCTATATAACATGCTTGATATTGCCTTAACGGATGATTCCGATAAAGCGGTTTTTGCGGCTTTTAAAGCTTGATAACGAACTTCAGAATCGGAATTACCGCCATAAGAAGTAGTTAAACCATAGTCTACATATCTGTTAATAGCTTGAATTAATAAATCGCTACTCGCTCCGCTTTCGCTTAAAGCTTGAAAACATAACGCTTTAACTTCGGGACTTCCCATTTCAATGGCGCTTAATAGTAAACTTTCATCCTGACTTGCCAAAGCGTCTACAAAATCTTTTAATAAAGCTTCTCTTGGCTTATTTGCAGAATCTTCGCTTTCTTCTTGAGCGAAAATCGATACGGTAGAAAATACTAATATAAAGATTAAAGTAAATATTTTTTTGAGCATTGCTAACCCCTTAATGTATTAAATTATTTATCAATTATATATTATTATTTAATAATTTGCAATAGATTATTTATAAAAATCTTATTAAAATAATAGGCTTATTTCCGCTCCAATTTTGCTTTCATATCCGAAATAACTTGAAGCGCCTCTCGGTTTTCCATATCCAAATTTTAAAGCTATAGCAAATCTATAAAATTCTATTCCCGCCGCAAGATTTATAGCCGCATGCAAATTTTCTCTTATTACAATTAAACCTAAATTATCTTTTTTATCTAAAATTACGGCTAAATTTATTCCAGTTATAAAATTAATTTCTTTGTATAAAGGCAATCTATAATCAAATCCCGTATGAAGTCTAAATATTTGCGGACTATTTCCAACCGTATTATAAGAAAATTCCCATCCTCCGTATATTGTAAAATTATTTATATAATAATAAACCGAAATCGCTGCAAACTCGTAACTGCTTCCGCTTCTTATATGAACATCGCCCTTAAAACCGTCAACCAAATGAGTCGATTGATGATACATTGGAATAAATCTTATTTTCAAATTAATTCCTGTAAGATTTTGAAGCCATAAATCTAAAAATAAATCGAATTGTCCTGAAAAATCATAAACATCGAATAATCCGTTTTTTCTTCCAAGTGTCGATATTTCCATTCCCGCGCCCATTCCTACTGAAAAATATTTATTTCTATAAAACATTATCTCGCTTGCCACTTTTCCTTCGACATATAAAGAAACCGATTTAAAATCCCAATTAGCTTCGGGAGATATTTTAGTTAAATTCTTTTCCACATTAAAATTTTTTTCAAATAATAACCTTCCTATAAAAGCTCTCGGGTCCTGCCAACCCATATAATATTTATCCGTTTCGTAAACTCTAAAAGGATTTTTAAATTCGTAATCTAAATTGGTTTGAGAATAAAGATTTAAACCAAATATAATAAATAGAAATATAATTTTTTTCATAATGAAACCTTTAATTAAGCAATTTATTTTTTAAATACAAATATTTTGAAGTATAATAAACTCTGTTTTGAGATTCTCTATTTCCAAAACCAAAAGCTCTTCTGCTAATCGCAAGTATCGGCGGCGCTTGTATTCTTTTTGAAACTGCCATTCCCATATATTGCCTCCACCATTTTTCCAAATCTTCTATAAATTCCAAATCGTTTTTAAAATATTTTTTTATTATTCCTTTTTTGCATCCTATTTTTTCTTCTAATACTCTATCAATATACATTTGCAAAATATCTTCGGGCAATATTCTATTCCAAGATTCCATTAAAGTTTTAAATAAATAATCATGATAATCGTATTTAATAGGGTCGCCTTTTCCTTCGTCAACCGCTTGAGCGTTCGATAATTCCGCCGATGGAACAATATTTATGCTGCCTTCGGGAATAATTTCTTTTTTGAAAATATTTTTATTTATATATCTTGCAAGTTCGTATATTTGATATTTCCACAAATCCGCTAAAGCTGCAAAAAATCCCGCTCCGTCTCCGTATAAAGTGGAATAGCCAACCATAGTCTCCGTTTTATTTGCATTGCAAGTAAATACTCCGCCGAAAGAAGCGGCTAATCCCGATAATATTCTTGCCGACCTGTCTCTTGCCTGAATATTTTCGGCTATAAAAGAAGATACTTTTAAAAAACTCTCTTTTCCGTCTTTTATAATCTTGCATGTTTCAATTTGTTTTATCGTAAAATCAACCGATTCTTGAATGGGAACTACCATATAAGCGCAACTTAAATTTTCGGCTAAAGTTTTCGCTAAATTTTTTGTAGTGTTAGAATTAAATATACTCGGCATATTTACAAGCAAAACATTATCTTTGCCGATTGCATTAACATAAACAGCGGAAGATAAAGCGGAATCTATTCCTCCAGAAACTCCTATAACTACTTTATTAATTCCAATCGACTTCATAAATTTTCTTATTCCGTAAATAATCGTATCGTAAATTAATTTGTATTCGTTTTCTTCGTTTATTTTTATAGCTTTTGGAAATTCTTTTTTTGTTAAATTCATTTCTATATAATATAATCTCTCTTCGTATCGATTAGAAGCACAAATTATATTTCCGTTATTATCGTATGCCGAACTTCCGCCGTCAAAAGTATAAACGGTTTTTCCGTTATTTTGAATGCCGACATTATTGACATATATCAAAGGCTTATTATATTTTTTTGCGATATCCGAATACATTTTATGCCGTTTTGTATCTTTAATTAAAGTATATGGCGAGCTTGAGATATTGATAAATAAATCGGTTTTTTCGTTTAAAATATCTATAGGCGATAAATTATAATTTGAACTCCAAGCGTCTTCGCAAATTGTCAAACCTAAATTAATTTTCTCTCCGTTAATATTTATTTCAACGGGATTAAAATATTCTTTTAAATCAAAATTATCTTCTAAAGTGTTTTCAAAAATAAAATCTTTTAAGCTAAAAAAATGTCTTGTATCTTCAAATTCTTTGTAATTTGGAAGAAGAGTTTTTATAATGAAAGGATATGGAATTTTTGAATACGGATTTTTTATAAGTTTTTCGTCTTTCGCTAAAAATAAAGCGTTATATTTTCTAACTCTGCCGTCAAAATTCTTTTTATTTCTATCTACCGCGACATTTCCAAATATAACAAAAATATCTTTAGAGGCTTTTATTATCTCCTCTCCCAATTCTTCGCATTCTCTTATAAAAGATTCGCTCTCCAACATATCGCCGATTAAATATCCCGATATTGCAAGTTCGGGAAATATTATCATATCGGCTTTATTATTTTTCGCTTCTTCTATAAATTTTATCATTCTTGCCGAGTTGTCCGATGGCATTGACGGAATTATTTCAAATTGAGATAGGGCTATTTTCATAAAACAAAAAATTTATAATTATATTTAATATCTTTTTCTATTATTATCTCGTCTCTTTTTATCTCTATTATCTCTTCTGTTATTATTTTCTTCTTCCGTATAATCGTCTGGTTTTTCAAGCAAAGCCTTTCTACTCAAAGAATATTTTCCGCCTCTATTGTCTATAATCTTAACTTTAACCGTATCGCCTATTTTAAGAATCTCTTCAACATTCATAACTCTTTTATAAGCTAATTCCGATATATGACAAAGTCCTTCAACTCCTGGCAATATTTCAACAAAAGCTCCAAACTCTTTAATATCCTTAACGACTCCGTCATATACTTCTCCGACTTCAGGGTCTTTAACATAAGAATTTATAAGCTCTATAGTTTTTTCTAAAGTAGGACCGTCTGGAGCGAATATATTTACTATTCCGCTGTCTTGTATTTCTACATCGCTTCCCGTTTCGTCTATTATAGCTTTAATATTTTTTCCGCCAGGACCGATTAATACTCTAATTTTTTCAGGATTAACTTCCATCATTTTAAATTTAGGAGCAAAATCCGATATTTCCGCTGGATTTGATATTGTAGCGTCAATTTTATCCAAAATAAAGAATCTCGCTTTTTTAGCCTGTTCCAAAGCTTCTTTTAATATTTGGGCGGATATTCCCGTGAGTTTTATATCTAATTGAAAAGCCGTTATTCCTTTTCTAGTTCCCGCAACCTTAAAATCCATATCTCCCAAATGGTCTTCAACTCCTTGAATATCGGTTAATATTTTATAGCCGTCTTTATAAGTGGCAAGTCCCATAGCGATTCCAGCAACGCTTGAATTGAGAGGAACTCCCGCCGATAATAAAGACATTGTCGAAGCGCAAATTGTAGCCATAGAAGAAGAACCGTTACTTTCCAATATTTCAGCTACAACTCTTATAGTATATGGGAATTTATCTTTTGAAGGCAAAACGGCGTTAAATGAGCGTTCGGCTAAATTTCCATGTCCGATTTCTCTTCTGCCTGGCGCTCCGTATCTTCCGACTTCGCCAACTGAAAAAGGCGGAAAATTATAATGAAGCATAAAAGTTTTATTATCTTTTCCGTAAATATCATCCATTAATTGAGCGTCTTTCTCGCTTCCCAAAGTTACTATTGATAAACATTGAGTTTGTCCTCTTGTAAATAAGCCCGAACCATGAACTCTCGGAATTAAATTTATCATAGTATCGATTTTTCTAATTTCGTCTAAAGCTCTTCCGTCAGGGCGCATGCCTTTTTCAACTATCGCTTCTCTAACAATTTCTTCTTCTATAGAATGACAAATTCCTTTAACTTGAGCTATTAATTTTTCATCTTCCGTTTTTGTTTTAATATATTCTTCTATATCTTTAAAAGCGTTATCCATGCTTTCGTTTCTTTTTTCTTTGTCGGGATTATAATTAGCGGCGTTTATTTTTTCTCTTCCGTATTCATTAACCATATTTAATAAATCTTTATCGAATTCAAATAATTCCTGCTCAATCTTTTGAGTTCCGCAAAGATTAGCCATTTCGTTTTGAATATCAATATATTTTTGCATTTCTTTATGAGCAAGTTCTATAGCGCCTATAAAAACTTCTTCTGAAACTTCTTTAGCTTCTCCTTCAATCATCAATATAGCGTCTTTGCTTCCTGCAACTATAATATCCAAATCGCTTTTTAAAAGTTCGCTATTTTTTGGATTTACAATATATTCTCCGTTAATATATCCTATTCTAACCGCCGCGACTGGTCCGCCGAAAGGAATCCATGAAATCGTAAGCGCAGCGCTTGAAGCTATTAAAGCCAAAGCGTCCGTTGGCATATCGGAATCTACCGAAAGAACGGTTGGAATTACTTGCACTTCATTTCTAAAACCTTCGGGAAATAAAGGTCTTAAAGGTCTGTCTATTATTCTAGATATTAATATTTCTTTATCTCTAGGTTTGCCTTCTCTTTTCAAAAATCCGCCTGGAATTTTTCCGCCCGCGTAATATTTTTCATTATAATTTACCGTTAGAGGAAAAAAATCCGATTCTAAATTTGGCTCTTTAGCTGCTACAACCGTAGCCAATATAGTAGTGTTTCCGAGTCTTAAAGTTACCGCTCCATGAGCTTGTTTTGCCAAAAGCCCAGTTTCTAATACCAATTCCTCTCCGCAAAATGAACTTTTTACTGTTACCATTATAATCTACTCCTTTTGATATAAATTAAAACAAAACGGTTTAATAAAATTTAAATTCATGAAAATAAATTATTTTCTTAATTTTAATTTTTGTATAAGATTTTTATAAGCTTCTATGTCGACTTTTCTTAAATAGTTAAGAAGTTTTCTTCTTTTAGCAACCATTTTTAGAAGTCCCATCCTAGAATGATTATCTTTAGTATGAGTCTGAAAATGACCTTTTAAGTAGCTTATTCTATTCGTCAAAAGCGCTATTTGAACTCCTGCCGAACCCGTATCCTTTTCGTTTTTCCCAAATTCTTTAATTATTTTTAGTTTTTCGTCCGCTGTAATAGACATTTTTTCTCCTTTTTTAAAAAATTCTCTAACTTTGTATTCGTCTTTTTTAAGCAATAATTTTACTTCTTCTATAGAATTAACTTTTATATTATCTCTTATATATTTAAGAGGAATAATAGTTAATTTCTTGCCGTATATCATTCTTGAAAAGTCTAATATATGGCTTTCAACTCTAAGTTCTTTATTAATATTGCTAATACCAATAAAAGTGAGCGCTTTATAATATTTGCTTCCGTTTCCTATTCTAACTATAGAACTATAAACGCCCATTTTAGGAATAAAAATATTATTTGGAATTTCTAAATTTGCGGTTGGATAGCCAATCTTTCTGCCGAGCGCGTTTCCATGAACTATTTCTCCGCTTATAGTATATTCTCTTCCAAGCATTTTATTAGCGTCTTTTATCTTACCGTTTGAAAGGCAATCTCTTATGGATGAACTTGATATTCTATTTCCGTTATTATTAAGAAATTTAATCACGCTTACTCCAATGCCGCATTCTTTTGAATATTTATACAAAAATTCTATGTCGCCTTCTCTGTCTCTGCCAAATGCAAAATCAAAACCTACGGCTATATGCTTCATACGATAATACTCTATCAATTTATTAAAGAACTCTTTAGCTTCCATTGTATAAAATTCTGGCAAAAAGTCAATAACTATTATATAGTTTATTCCCAATTCTTTTATAAAATTTGTATTTTCTTCTATATTATAAATTGATAAATTTCTTTTTTTTATAAGAATAGCTATCGAAACGAGATTATTTTTTTTAGCAAAATTAACCGTATATTTTAAAAGTTTTTGATGTCCTTTATGAACGGCATCAAATTTACCTATCGTGACAACGCTTTCTTTTTTCAAATCTATATGACAAAATTCACTAACAATTTGGCTCATTTTATTTTTTTAACTCTATTAACCTACTGACTTTTAAACCTTTTTATAATAAACGAAATCATAATTACAAATATCGCTATAAAATATATAAAAGCCGTTATATTCCAAAAATTTAAATTATGCATTAATACATTTGCAATTGTAAAAATAATTTGCATTATTCCATATATTAAAAATCCCGTAAGCATATTATGGTAAATATATTTTTTTGAATTAAACGATAAACCTAACATATAAAGAGCAAGAAATATAAGAAAAAATTGACTAAATAAAATTAATACTACATGAATTTGAGGACTCTCAACCGTAAGATATCTCAAAGATAAATTTAAAAATGGAACTAAACTAAAACCAAAAACCACATCTTTTGAAATGCTCGACAAATAATAAAACATTGACTTTCTTTCAATTTCAACCGAATTTCTTATTTCTAAATTTATTCCGTTAATCTCTTTTACATTGAACATAGATATAGTTTTATTTGAAACATATATATAATCTGCAAAATATATTTTATTATTTAAAAAAGCGTCTATAAGAATTCCATCTTTATATCCGTTATTAAATAATTTATTATTAGCCTTCACTATATATTTGTCTACTTTAGTAAAAGTTTTTTCGTTTATATCTAAAAAAGTATTTTCGTTTTCTAAAAATTCAATGTTATGATTTCCGATTAAAACATAAAGGGGATAAGATATTACGATTAAAGATAATAATACAATCGTTATAATCGTAGCCGCATAGCCTCTGAATTTATTTAAAGTTCCGATAAATGTTATAGATATTACGGATGCGACTACAAATATATAAAATGTATAATTAATAACAAATCTTTTAATTATGTTTATATCAAATTCTTTTAATAAATTATCTAACTCTTCTTGTTCTTCTTTACTTATTTCCTTTTTATCTAGTTCCTTATCAAACCAAGAAGGAACATTTTCTTCCTTTGGTTTGAAAGTTGTCTTTGTAGATGTATTTTTCTTTTCAGTAAGTTTTTTAATCTTTTTATGTTCCTTTTCCGCAGCTTTCATTGCTTCTTCAACTGTTTCTATATTTAATCTACTCCATTGAGATGCGACAGTTTCTACATAACTCTTTGTAAATTTCTGGTTATTAACTCTAAGTACATAATCTATTAATACATTAACTACTCCTGGCTTCATTTTAAAATCAACCATTAATTCTTCTATAATTTTTAATTCTCTAGGAGTTGGTTCCCCATGTTTATATTTACTTCTTATAAAATCATATGGTGTTATATTCTCAAAAGTATATACTTGTTTTGCCCAATTTGATGTATCTCCTGTAGGACTTTTTAAATAATCTGGTTGCTTAGAATAAATAAGTGTAGGAAGTTTTCCACCTTGTTCAAACTGATAAAAGTTCCTGCATAGTTTTCTAAGTTCAGTTTTATCTATCATTCCACGTTCATTTATACTATTTCTAACTAACCCTTGCATATTTAATTCATCTATATTATAAACAAAAGCAAGAGAAAGAATTAAGTTTTTAACATCTTCATTAAAGCACTTTTCATTTATCATACTTTTAGGAATGGATGAAGCAAGCATATTAAAATCGATTGTATTAGTGAATTTAATATTTCCCTTTTTAGATTCAATTATATTATTATTTTCAACAAACACATTTCCAGAGACACTAGTAAATACCTTATTAAATGTTTTAGTTATATCTTCATAATCTTTTAAACTTACTTTAGGTATTTTAAAACAATTAACAATCTTATCATATTCCTTCTTACCTAAATTATTATACAAAACAACATTTAATACAGGATGATTCAAAAATTCATTTGCAGATAAAGGCCCATATATAACATAAACATAATTATTAACATGTTCTTTTTTAAAATATGTTTTAATAAGTCCCACTGCCTCTAATTTTTCCCTAGCAATTACAATATCTTCAAGTTTTAATTGCATAGTAGACATTAAATGATGATGAGTAAGTTCATCACTCATAATTTCAGCTTTTAACAAATCATCCAAAAGTGTAAAATATAAGCTAACAGCAGTATATCCTATAATAGGTTGATATAGCATTGTAACTAATTTTTTATCAGAATCATTAATAATAGTTTTATTAACAACTACATATGTATCTGCAGGTAGTATTGTAGTACTCATCTATATCACCTCTTCATGTTTTAGTATACTTTATATTATAATTTTAATCAAATCATTTATTCAAAAAAAATAAGAATTAACACATGAATTCTTATTCTAAATCAAGTTCTTCAATCTCATCAACAACAGCTAGTTGTTGTTCAACAATAAGCTTTAATTTTTTCTTAAATATTCTTACATTTCTTTCAAGAGTATCCGCTTTTAGTTCAATCTTTTCACTTCTTATAAGAGCATCGTTAACAATTCTTGAAGCATTTCTTTTAGCGTCTTCAACAATCATTTTTCCTTCATCAATTGCTTGCTTTTTTATGTTGTTACTTGCAACTTCTGCTTTATACATAGAACTTTTTAATGTATCTTCCATTCTCTTATATTTTTCAAGTTCCTCTTTTAATTCTTTTATTTCTCTAGATTGTTTTTTTACTCTCTCAATAATGCCTTCAGTTTGCACGATAACATCATCAATAAGCTTGTTTACTTCAGCTTTATTATAACCATTTTCTTCAATACTAAATCTCATGTTATCACCCACTAACTTACTTAATATTTATTACCAATCAAACTCCTCATCATCATCTGTTGCTTTTTTACTCTTAGTAGCTTTAGGAGCATTTTCATCGCTTATTTTTCCTTCTACATTAATATTATTAGGAGTACATAAAAATATTCCTCCACCTAGTTTTTGTAAATCTCCACCAATTGCGTATAAAGTTCCACTCAAGAAATCAACAATTCTCTTTGCTTGATCAGGTGTAACTCTCTTCAAGTTAACAACAACTGCACTTCTATTCTTTAAATAATCTGCGATTTGTTGAGACTCAGAATAAGCACGAGGCTCCAATAAAATCATTTTATTTTCACTATCAGTTGCTACCTCTTCATTATAATATTCTTCATCACTATCATTTACGCTA
>OIYR01000761.1_pt1 | contig 17487 bp, 12 predicted proteins | sample 1588221 | NCBI WGS metagenome assembly OIYR01 (sample SAMN03283292) | human gut metagenome | biome: human-associated habitat; material: feces | host: Homo sapiens | place: Peru | collected 2012 | reverse complement strand
ATATGCTTATCGAAAAACGGCATAAAATGTATATTTATTATCGGAATTAAAAATAAATAAGTTAAAAATTTCTTGAGGTTAAAACTATGAAAATAAAAATATATATAGTAACTTATAAAAAAAATGAAGTATTAAATAAGAATTTAGAATCTCTATATTCTGGAGCTAAATATTTTAACGATTTTGATGTAACTGTTATAGCAAATCATCCAGATATTATAATTCATGAAGAAAATATGAGAGATAATTTAAAAGTTATTTTGAATACTACAAGGATGCCAAACTCTTGGGGATATTTATCAAGAGATTGGAATTTTTGTATTTTAGACGCCTTTAAAACATGGAAAAACGAAGATAATATTGATTGGATTATATTAGCTCAAAACGATGTAGTATGGCTTGACGGTTGGGATGATTTTGTAAGAAATAATAAGGATTATGATTTTATTTCTCAGCCAAGCGGAGACCAAGCGATGATTTTAAATATAAATACGATAAGAAAAGTCGGTTTTTTTGACGAAAGATTTACTTCGATTCATTGTCAAGAATTTGATTATTTTATAAGGGCAATAAAAAATCTTGGAATAAGATGCTCTATTAATGATGACCATTGGAATGTTAAACCATTTAATTCAATTGGAAATGTCATTATTAATAGTAATCATAGCGGAGATAATATAAATAATCAATTGCCTTCTATAAATTTATGTCATAACAAATATAAAATACAAGGCGATAAATTAGATTTGTCACTATTATCAAAAGTAAAACCTTTGTTTAAGGAAATAAATTGGTATCCGTTTTTTTGGTACGGTTATGATAACGAACATATAAAAAATACATTTTTAGACGAATATTATAATAGCGAATACAACGAATTAAATGATTATAGCGATAATTATTCAATATCTATTTTGCATGATATAAATTATAAAATAGATAAAATTATAGAATCAATATCATGGTGGATACCGATTAGAAAATGTAGAGATAATTTTAGAAATAAATTTAAAATGCAAGAAGAGAAGAGAAGAGAAGAGAAGAGAAGAGAAGAGAAGAGAAGAGAATCTCTAATATTTGAATATGCCTATAGTAAAAAAGCAGCATAGGATGTTTATTTATTATCGGAAATTCTGTTTTTAATATTATTTAATAAGATATTGTATTTAATAAAGTATTATGCTATAATATTTACGTATTCTTTATTTAAAAAAAGAGGAATTTAAATAATGATTAAATTAGAAAAAGTAGAAATTTATAAATACAAAAGTATTGAAGATACCCAGTCTTTTAATGTAGGAGATAAAATTACAATACTTGTTGGAATGAATGAATCTGGTAAAACAAATATACTTGAAGCTTTAGCTAAAGTTAATTATTTTAACGATGATAAAAGTTTTCAATTTGATAAAACGCTTGATTATCCAAGAAAGGAACTCAAACAAAGTAAAAATGAATTTCCAGTAGCTGTTACTTGTTTTTATGCCATATCAGAAGAATTTCAAGAAAAAATTTATGATGATTTAAAGATTAGAGAATTTTCTATAGAAAGATTTTCTTACACAAAATATTATAATAATAATGGTGTTTATGCTGGGATAGATATTGATAATAAAAAATTTATAGAACTATATTTTAAAGATTTTAATGTAAAAGTTGAAACAACTATTTATACCGATATGCTAAATATTAAAAATATTCAAGATATCGATTCTATTATTGAAAAAGTAAAAAATATAGAAAACAATGAAGAATTATTGGAATCACTTGAGTATCTAAAAAATATATACCAATTTGATAATTCTATATATCAATATATTATTAAAAAGTTGATAGAGCCAAATTTACCTAAATTTCTATACTATGACGAATATTATAGCTTACCAGCAAGAGTATGTATTGAAAACTTAAAAAATGGAAAGTTAGAAAATGAAGAATTAAAAACTGCAAAAGCGCTTTTTGAACTTGCAGAAATTGACATTGATACTATTATAAAATCTAACAATTTTGAAGAATTTAATGCGGAACTGGAGGCAACACAATTATTAATTACCAAAGAAATATTTAAATTTTGGGATACAAACAAAAACTTACAAATTAGATTTAAAATAGAGCAAAAATTAGAGCAGAATAATCATATCTTGAATGTAAGAGTTGAAAATACAGATAAAGGGGTTTCTTTACCATTAGATAAGAGAAGCAAGGGATTTAACTGGTTTTTCTCGTTTTTAGTGTGGTTTAAAAAAATACAAGAAGATAAAAATAGCCAATATATCCTACTTTTAGATGAACCAGGATTAAATTTACATGCAATGGCGCAAGGAAATCTATTAACTTTTTTAGAAGAGTTATCGGAAAATTATCAAATTATTTATACTACACATTCTCCATTTATGATATATTCTAATCATTTAGATAGGGTTTATACAATATATGAAACAAAAGATGGCTCTATTATATCTGATTCTGTTCAACAAAAAGATGCTAATACATTATTTCCATTACAAGCTGCTTTAGGCTATAGTATAGCGCAAAATCTTTTTGTTAATAGAAATAATTTAGTTGTCGAGGGTATATCGGATTTAGTCTATTTAAATTATATGTCTTCATTACTTAAAGAAAATAATAAAGAAGGATTAAATGACGATATTGTCATAGTTCCTGTTGGAGGCGCTGATAAAGTTTCTGCATTTATATCTTTAATGAGAGGAAACGAGCTAAATATAGTATGCTTACTTGATAATTTTACCGAACAAAAACCTAAATCCAATGTTGAGAATCTTGTCAAAGAAAAAATCATTAAACAAGGAAATTTAAAATTTTACAGCGATTTTGTTGATAATTTAAATATAGCTAATATCGAAGATATTTTTTCTGTAAAAGAGTATCTTAATTTATTTAATGAGGAATTTAAAGAATATAATGATATTAATGAAAGCGATATAGACAAATCAAAGACTATACTTGATTCTATTAATAAAATTATAGAAAAAGATAGATTTAATCATTATAGACTTGCCAAGTTATTGGCTTCAAAAGCATTAAAAATAAATGATTTTGAACAAAATACAATTAATAGATTTGAAACAATATTTAAAACAATAAATAATATTTTTAAAAATAATAAATGGATAATTTAAACAAGCATTTATAAATAGATTTTGAGTATTTTATAGACTAAAAGCAATATGTAAAAACTAAAAAAATAACCGCATATACTTAAAATATATATACATTTTATTAAGTCAAAAATACGCTTGGTTTAATATACTTTTTACAATAATATTATTACCGTTAAAAATCGTAAAAGAAGTTTTAGAATTTTTCAGTTTAGCGGATGTTTATAAGAATAGATTAAAGAGAGTTTTATAAGGTTTTGTAAATAAAATAATAAAAATATCCTTTTTACCTTTGAATTAAATGCATTAATTTATATATTTAAAAAATTGAAGTTATCAATATTATATTCTTAAAATACAAATACGAATTCACATTATTAAAAAATACAATAAAATATAAATAATAATACTTGTAAGTTTTATAAAATATATTATTATAAAATTTATGAATATAAAAAAAATTGCCATATTGCATCCAACTTTCGGTTATAACGGAGGAGCTGAAAATGTCATTCTTTCAACCGCCAAAAGTTTACATAATCTTAATATTGAAACAGATATTTATACTTACAAATTAAGATATAACGCTCCTGATTTTATAAAACAATTCAAAACGGATATATATTTAAATCCGATTATTTTTAATAAAACTGCAAAATATTTAGCGAATAATTTAATAAATTACGATGCGATTCTTATTCATAATTTTCCAGCGACTATTTTTTACGGACTTGCCTATAATGAAGCTAAAAAAAATAATAGAAAATTGCCTAAAAGTTTTTGGTATTGCCATGAGCCGAGCGTTCGACTTTACGGAAGCGATGATAAAAGTTATAAGAAACTTCAAAAAACTTGGGACATTATCGCAAGATGGACAATGCGGTTGGATAAACTAGGCGTTGAAAAAATAGATTATATAATGGCAAATAGCGAAAGAACAAAAAATACAATTAAAAGAGTTTATAATAGAGAGGCAAAAGTTATTTATCCATGCATTACTCAAAATAATATAATGCCTATAAATTTGTCCGAACATTTTATTTATATTGGTAGAATAGAAAAACCTAAAAATTTGGAAAATGCAATAATATCTTTCAAAAAATTAATTGAAAAAATAGACGATAAAAATTTAAAATTTATAATCGCAGGCAAAGGCAGACATGAAAAAAAATTAAAAAATCTCTCAAAAAAAATTGGAGTAGAAAAAAATATAATATTCAAAGGTTATGTTTCCGAAGAAGAAAAAAAAGATTTATTAAATAAAAGTTACGCTCTAATTATGCCAGCTATAAACGAACCTTTTGGTTTAACCGTAATAGAAGCGCTTTATTCTTCTTGCATTTCAATAATATCGAATCTTTCGGGCGTCTATGAAGTCGCAAAAGATTATGCAATTTCCTGCGATATGAAAGATATTGATTCTCTTACAAATGCAATGCTTGAAGTTTATAAAAATAAAAATATAAAAAAAGAATTAATAGAATCCTCAAAAAAAATACTTAATAACTTTACGCAATCTAAATATACGGAAAATTTATTAGAATACATAAAAAACCGCTTGTAATATTTACAATTTATAGTTATAATTAACTATATTAATTATGACTATTTATTATTTAAGGATATGTATTTATGTTAGAATATACTTTAATACCAAGCGCTTATTTTGAAACGGCAATGAAAATGCCTCAAAGTCCAGCTTATAGATATAGAAATAATAACGGAGATAAAATTACAATTACATATAAAGAATTGTATGATAAAATAAACGCGATTGCGAAAGCTTTTGAAATTAAAGGATTTGCTTCAAAAAATGTGGCAATATTTTCTGAAAATAGAATAGAATGGTTTATATGCGATATGGCGCTTTTATCTTTAGGTTCTGTCGATGTTCCAAGAGGAGATGATTCTACTTCGGAAGAATTAAATTATATTATAGAGCATAGCGAATCAAAAGCGGTATTGGTTGAAAATAAATATGTTTTTGAGAAAATAAAAAAACATCATAATGATTTATCTTTAATAGTTTTTTTAGATAACTCAATGCATAATCCCGATAAAAATATATATTCTTTCGATAAATTTTTAGAATTAGGAAAAGAAAGTTTAAATGGAAAAGAAGATTTTGCAATAAATAAGTCTAAAAAGTTAAATAACAAAAATATTGCAACGATTATATATACTTCGGGAACTACGGGAAAGCCAAAAGGAGTTGTTTTAACGCATGGAAATATATTGCATAATGTTAGAGTTTTGCCCGATATAATAAGATTAAAAAGCGGAGATAAACTTTTAAGCATACTTCCAATTTGGCATATATACGAAAGAACAATATCTTATGTAACGGCGATAACGGGATGTTTTACTGTGATAACAAATAAAAGAGATTTAAAAATAGATTTTACGGAGGAAAAGCCCGATATATTTATTTCCGTTCCTGCGATTTGGATTAATATATATAATACCGTAATGAAAAATATTGACAGAAAAGGTTTTATCTCAAGAGTATTCGTTAAAACTTTAATAAAAGGTTCTATTCGATATACGAGAAATTTAAGATATCAAAATAATTTAATTTATATAATAGGAGATGAAACAAAAGAAGAGAAAATAAAATATTATCAAATAGGAATATTCGATTATATTTTTCATAAATTGGCTCAAAAAATAATTTATAAAAAAATTATAGAATTAACGGGAGGAAGATTAAGATTAACTATATCGGGAGGCGGCGCTTTGCCAATGTATATTGAAGATTTTGTAGAAGCTGCGGGAATTAATTTAGTCGTAGGTTGGGGAATAACCGAAACTGCGCCTGTTGTCACTTTAAGGTCTCCTTATAAAAATTATAGAGGAACTTGCGGAACTCCTATACCTGAAGTAACAATAGAGATAAGAGATAAAAAAGGCGAAGTTTGTAAGGACGGAGTTATGGGAGTTTGTTATATAAAAGGTCCTAATGTATTTAAAGAATATTATAAAGATAAAGAATTAACCGAAACGGTAAAGAAAAACGATTTTTTTGATTCGGGAGATTTAGGAACTTATACTAAAGAAGGCGAAATTGTTTTAACGGGAAGAGCGAAAGAGACGATTGTTCTTTTAACGGGAGAGAATGTAGAGCCGCAACCTATAGAAAATAAAGCTATGGAATCAAAATATATATCTCAAATTATGCTTATAGGACAAGATAAATCTTCAACGGGAGCTATAATAGTAATTAATTCGGAAAACATAAAAGAATATTTTGAAAAACATAAAATTAATTATGATAATTCTAATGATTTATGCAATTCTACTGAAGTAAATAAATTAATAAAATCGGATTTAAAAAGATTGATTAATTCTAAAAACGGATTTAGACCTTATGAAATAATTTCAAAAATAATTATAACCGATAAAGAGTTTAGTATTGAAAACGGGCTTTTAACTCAATCATTAAAAATGAAAAGATTTAATATTATGAAAAAATATGAAGAAGAAATAGAAAAACTATATCAAAAAAATTAATTCTTGTTATAATTTATCATAATCTTATTTTTAATAAAAAGAGAAAATATGTTTATAACTTCAAAAAATGCAATAACCGAAGCGATTACAAAAGATTTGGTAAAAATTTTATATGTCAAATTTCCTTTATCTAAAAGAGAAAAAGAAATAATAAAACTTGCCGAAAGAAAAAAAATTAAAATAAAAATCGTAGATAAAAAAGACATGGAATCTATAATCGGAAAAGTTTATTCGATAGTCGCCGATATTGAAGAAAATGCAGAAATCGGAATAGATTATTTTTTAGACAACGCTCTGAATAAAAAAAATAATCCGTTGATATTTATATTAGATTCTATAACCGATGTTCATAATTTAGGCGCTATAATAAGAAACGCTTATTTTTTCAATTTGGATGGAATAATAATTCCTAAATACAATTCGGCTAAAATAAATGAAAAAGTTTATGAAGTATCTCAAGGAGCGGCTTATCATTTGCCTATTTGTATAGAAACAAATTTAAATAGAATTTTGGATAAAATGAAAGATAAAGGTTTTTGGATATATTATGCAAGCGAAAAAGGAGATATACATTTAGAAAATTTTAAATTCGACTTACCAACCGCAATTATATTAGGAAACGAACATAAAGGCGTTAGAGAAACAATAAAGAATAATTCTGACGGAAGTATTGTTATAAATTCTTTAAGCAATTTTGATTCTTTAAATGTGTCCGCAGCTTCCGCTATAATCGGCTACGCTTATTCGATATTTAAAAATTAAGCGTATTCTATTTCTATTAAAGACCTTAAAGAACTTTTAGCTTCGTTAAAAAATCTTGCATTTGGCTCGACTTTATAATTTTCGCCTATTTTAAATATTTCCATTCCGCTTTCGGATTTTAATTTTAAGAAAATCGTATAATCTCCAGGATTGCTTGAAATTGCATTTTGAAGACATAATAAATCCATATCGTCAAAAATATTTTTATTCATATAAAGAGATAATTGTTTTTTATCAGAATTGGAATTTTTAATAAAATTATTATTCGATTCTTTTGTTTTTATTTCTTTATTCTTAAAATGACTTTCAGAATCTTTATTTTCAACTTTAATTGATTTTGTTTTAGCTATATTTTCAAAATCGTTTGTTTTTACGGTTCTTTTAACTTCTTTTAGATTTTTATTTTCTAAATAAGAATCAAGTTCTTTTATTTCGATTATATTATTATATATTCTATCGTTGAATCTGCTTTTTTCTCTTCTGCCTTTAATTAATACTGCCATCTCTTCATTTAAAATATCTCTATATTTATCTATTTGATTTTTATCTGTAATATAGAAAACAGATTCTGTAAATAAATCTATTACATTTAAAGTAAGCATAGGCGTATTTTTTTTAGTCATATATTCTCCCACTTTTATTATAACGGCGGGAATTGAAAATTCGTATCTATCTTTTAATTTGTCTAATTCCAAAAGATTATTAAAATATTTATAATCTATTCTATTTATATATCTTGTAAAAGGATGATATCTTAAAGAAAATCCTAAAACCTCTTTTTCATTTTCCATAAGTATGCTATTTGAATATTCAAGCATATTTTCAATCGTAAGAGAAGCGATTCCTGTATCTTCTGAAGAAACAGAATCAAAAAGCATAGTTTGTCCCGCTAAAGTATCTCTTTGATAATTTGAAGCGTATCCCATTATAGAATCTAAAGACGATAATAAAGAATTTTCCGTATGTCCGAACTCTGAAAAAGCTCCGCATTTAATTAATGTTTCATATACTCTTCTATTAACCAAACGAACATCTACTCTTTTAGCAAAATCCTCTAATGATTTATATTCTCCGTTTCTTTCTCGCTCTTCTTCTATAGCCAAAGCCGCTTGATAACCGACTCCTTTAACCGCATACAAACCGTAAACTATCTTTCCGTCTTTTTGAGAAAATAAAGCTTTGCTTTCGGATATTGAAGCTGTGATTATCCCTATATTTTTTTGTTTAATTTCGTTTAAATATGAAGAGATTTTTTCAACATCTTCTATTGTAGTGTTAAGTAGCGCTACATAATATTCCATAGGATAATGAGCTTTAATATAAGCTTCTTGATACGCGACTAAAGCGTAACATACAGAGTGCGATTTATTAAAACCGTATTCTGCAAAACCTTTCATAGTATCGAATAAATATTTTAATAATTCTTTATCGTATCCTTTTTTAAGTCCGCCTTCTATAAATTTCGCTTCCATAGAATTCATTTTTTCGACTATTTTTTTACCCATAGCTTTTCTTAAATCATCCGCTTCCGCAGCCGTAAATCCGCCTATAACTCTGCTTATAGCCATAATCTGCTCTTGATATATAAGAACTCCCTGACTTTCTTGAAGTATAGGTTTCAAATCGGGATGTTTATAAACTATATTTTTTCTTTTATTTTTTCTGTCGGCATAATCTTTATCCATTCCCGAATTTAAAGGACCAGGACGAAATAAAGCCACGCTTGAAACCAAATCTGCAAATTCCGTAGGTTTAATATTTAAAAGCATATGCCTCATACCCGAGCTTTCAAATTGAAATATTCCCGCCGTGTCGGCTTTTCTAAATATTTTATAAACCTCCTGGTCGTCAAAAGGAATTTTATCAATATCTATTTCTATTCCGTATCTATTTTTTATATCGGCTACGGCGTCTTTTATGAGTCTTAAATTTTTAATTCCCAAAAAGTCCATTTTAATGAGTCCCGCATTTTCAACATAATTCATTTCATATTGGCAAGCTCTCGTTTTAGTTTTAGAATCCTGATAAATCGGAACGCAATCCATAATCGCTTTACTTGAAATAATAACTCCTGCCGCATGAAGTCCGACATTTCTAATTAAACCGTCCAATCTAACGGCTATATCATACATATTTTTTAATTCTCTATTAGAATCTATCTCTCTTCTAAAATCCGCGCATTCGGGGTCGTCATATACATCGGCAAGCCTAATATTATTCGGTATATTTTTTGCAAGTTTGTCGGATAAACTTAATTCAAATCCCATTACTCTGCAAACATCTCTTATAACCGAACGCCCGCCTAAAGTTCCAAAAGTGGCTATTTGAGCGACATTATCGTTTCCGTATTTTTCTTTAACATATTCTATTACTAAATCTCTTTTATCGTCTTGAAAGTCTACATCTATATCGGGCATACTCTTTCTTTCAGGATTTAAAAATCTTTCAAAAAGCAAATCATAATCTAAAGGATTAACTTTAGTAATTCCGATAGAAAAAGCTACTATAGAACCAGCGGCGCTTCCTCTTCCAGGTCCTACTGCTATATCGTTATTTCTTGCATAATTTATAAAGTCTTGAACTATAAGAAAATAGCCTTCAAAACCCATTTTTGATATTACGGCTAATTCCATATCGAGTCTTTCTAAAGCTTCTTTTGGAATTTCATTATTATAATATTTATTAAGTCCTTCAAGGCATAACTTTTTTAAAACCGTAGTTTCCGTCTCTCCTTTTGGAATATCATAAGACGGCATATAATAATTTTTAGTCATTATATTTAAATCTTTGCACTGCTCTGCGATTTTAACCGTATTCTCAAAAGCTTTGGGAAGTTTAGCGAAAGATTTCATCATCTCTTCTTCGCTTTTTAAATGAAAATCATTGCTTGGGAATTTATATCTTCTTGCATCGCTTAATTTTCCGTTTGTCTGTATGGCAAGAAGTATTTCATGAGCCTTTGCATCCTCTTTTAATACATAATGGACATCGTTTGTAATAACCATTTCTATATTGTGATTTTTTGCCAATTTATATAATTCGCTGTTAAGATGTTTTTCTTCGGGAATTCCATGGTCTTGAAGTTCCAAATAAAAATCTTCTCCAAATATAGATTTATAATATTCGGCTAATTGAGAAGCTTGTTTATTATCTCCCTTTCTTATTGCTATAGGAATTTCGCCTCCCATACAGGCGCTTAAACATATTAAACCTTTATGATATTTTTCAATTAATTGATGGTCTACTCTAGGTCTATAATAAAATCCTTCGGTATATCCATGCGTTACCAATTTGCATAAATTATCGTATCCTTCTTTATCTTTAGCAAGAGCAATTAAATGCATAGCGCTCTTTTCTTCAGAACCTTCAACTTTTTTATCGAATCTAGTTTTTGGAGCTACATATAATTCGCAGCCTATAATTGGAATTATGCCTTTATCTTTCGCTTCTGAAAAGAATTCCATAACGCCAAACATATTCCCATGGTCGGTTATTGCTATTGCGGGCATATTCAATTCTTTAGCCCTGTCTATTAAACCTGGAATAAGCATTTTCTTTTTATCTCTTTTTGAGTATAACGATTTTATACGAGACGCTCCGTCAAGTATTGAATATTGCGTATGAACATGTAAATGAACAAATGACATAAAAACCCCTTTTTTAGTTATTTATATTTTATACTGAATTATGTTAAATAGCAAGTTTAAAATATATTATTGTTAGTGAATTATATTAAATACACTATATTCATTTACGGTATTTTTATAGATAAAATTAATCTATTTATGTAGAATCAATTATTAAATTTTAATTCATAAATAAAAATATTGAAAAAATAAAAAAAATTGTTATAATATAAATAGATATTACGATACTATTAATATTATCATAAAAAGTAAGAGAGAAGGAAATAATATATGACTACAAATACCATAAAATTTATGGATGTGAGATTTATAAATCCTTTCATAGTTTCTTTAGTTTCAATATTTAAAGAAATGGCGGGAATAACTATGGAAAAAGGAACTTTAGTAAAAGGACAGGGAAGAAAACTCTTTTCAGGTTATGGCGTAGCTATAGGAATAGTAGGAGATGTAAACGGACAGGTTTTATACGAATTTCCAGAAAATTTTTCACAACTTCTAACGGAAAATCTTACAGAAAAAAAGCGTTCAGAATACGATTCTGATGAAGAATTTGAAGATATGATGAGAAGCGTTATTAATGAAATAGGAAATACGATAAGCGGACTTGCAATAACAAAATTATCGGAAGAAGGAATAAGTTGCGATATTACTCCTCCTATATTATATTTCGGAAAAGAGATTCAAATTATACCGAAAAATCTAAAAACTATTATTATTCCTTTTCAATCAAATATAGGATTCGTCAGCGTTAATATAGCGATGGATATTTAATTTATAAATAATTTTTTATTAAATGAAAAACATCGTTCTTTGCTTATTTATATCTATATCTATAGATTTAATCGCTTGTAATAATGATAAAAATGAAATAAACGAAAATATTTCAAATTCGGAAAAATCAAAACTTAAAGAATTAGAAATAAATAATAAATACAAAATAGAACCAAACGATTTGAGATTAAATTTATTAAGAGAATATACAAAGAAACATTATGGAGAAGCTTGTATATATTTAAATAATCCTCAAATAATAGTGATTCATTCTACAGAAATAGAAAATCTTGAAATAGTTGTTAATATATTTAAAAACGATTTATTGATTGGCAGAGCGGATATTGAGTTTGGAGGCGAAGTTAATGTTGGAACGCATTTTATAATTGACACAAACGGAGAGATATATTCAAATACGCCTTTAGATTATATAGCGAGACATACGATTGGTTTTAATCATACGGCTATAAGCATAGAAAATATAGGATTTGCAGACAATTTAACCGAAGAACAATTTAATTCAAATATTAAACTAATTAAATATTTAAAAAATAAATATAATAGTATAAAATATATTATCGGGCATTATGAATATAATAATAATTCTTTACCGCATTTTAATTTATATAAAGAATTGGATATTAATTATATTCATACAATAAAAATTGACCCTGGAACAAATTTTATGAATAGAATTAGGAATAAATTATATAATTATGGAAATTCTGATAATTTATTTAATTGAAATATTAATTATAATGATTTTTATAATGCTTTCCGCTCTTTTTTCGGGAAGCGAAACTGCATACACGACTATAGACGAAGTGACTTTAATGCGTCTTGTAAGAGAGAAAAAAATTAAAGAAGAAGACATGAAATATTGGGCTAAATCAAGCTCAATGATACCGACATTACTCGTTGGAAACAATATAGTTAATATTACTGCAAGTTCTATCGCCACTGTTTTAGCTATAAGAATAGCTCAAGCTCTGCCAAATTTTTCTGAAAATATTATGGTTACAATATCGACCGCTACTATAACCGTTCTTATTATAATATTCGGAGAAATTCTGCCAAAAGTATTAATGAGAGTAAACGCCGAAAAAACTATTCCTTATCTTTTATATTTCATGAAAATATGCCATTTGATTTTTAAGCCGATAACTTTTTTAATGGATAAAATAACTACTTTTATAATGAATTATTTAGTTCCAAAAAAATTGAGAAATCCTGAAAAAAGAAGCGCTCTTGCAAGTATGGACGATATTGCCACAATAATAGATATGGGACATAAAGAAGGAATTATTAAAGAATCGACTCATGAATTATTAACGGGAGTAATTGATTTTAGAAGTAAAACCGTAGAAGATATAATGACGCCAAGAGTAGATATGGTTTGCATAGAAGCGGAAACCGATATAAACGATATAATTCAACTTACTGTAGAAACGGGACTTTCAAGATTTCCCGTATATGAAGAGACTATAGACCATATAATCGGAATATTTCACACTCGCTCGTTATTTAAAGATTATTTAAAATCGAATAAAAATACAAAAACAAAAAATAAAGCGATTGATTATATAATGCTTCCTTATTTTATTCCCGAAACAAAAACTATAAGCAGTTTATTTAACGATATGCAAAAAAAGAAATTGCAAATGGCTATAACTATTGACGAATACGGCGGAACTTCAGGGCTTGTAACTATGGAAGATATAGTAGAAGAGATTATGGGAGATATAGAAGACGAAAGCGATAAAAAAGAAGAAGATTTAATTAAATTTAAAGGAAAAAGAATAATAGTAAACGGCACGGCTTCAATAGAAGAGATTAATGAAGTTTTAAATTGGAATATTGAAGAACATGAAGAATATCAAACTATAGCGGGTTATGTTATTGACAAATTAGACCATATTCCCGAAACTAACGAAAGATTAATATTAAACGGTTATAGAATAAGAATAATGAAAATTGAGGATAGAAGAATAATAGAAATGGAATTTACGCCTATAAAAAATATAAGAATTATTGAAACAAACGAAGAAGAAATTAAAAACATAGCAAACGAAAACAAAGAGGATAATATATAGTGAAGTTTAAATATATATTATTAATTTTATTTATAATATCTTTATTTAATTCATGCGGTAAAAATAATATTTCTAAAAAAGAAGAAGTTAAATCTGCAAAGCTCGTTTTTGTAGGCGATATAATGACTCATCCAAATATAGTAAAATCGTTTGAAAATAAAGATATTCTTTTTGATTTGAAAGATTATTTAAAAGGCGATATTGTATTTGCAAATTTAGAATTTACTGTCGATACAAATAAACCGCCAATGCCTTATCCTGAATTTAACGGTTCAATAGAATATTTAAGATATTTTTTTAATTATTTTAATTTATTTTCTGTGGCAAATAATCATGCATACGACCAAGGAGCGCAAGCCGAAGCCGAAACTATAGCTGAAATTGAAAGAAATAATAAATTAATAATTGGAGGCTCTACGAATAGTAAAGATATAAAACCTTTGATAACCAATATTAATAATATTCCGATTTTTCTATCCGCTTATACAATGCTTGATAACGGAATAAGTTATAGAAGCAATGAAAACGGATATTTTTATTTTATGAATTTTTTTCCTAAAAAAGAAGATTTAATTGAAAAAATAAAAGACGATTTAAAATTAGCGACTAATAACGAATTAAAAATTATATCTCTTCATTTTGGTTTGGAATATACTACAAAACCCGAAGAAAAAACTATAGAAATTGCAAGAGATTTAATAGAAAACGGAGTCGATATAATAATAGGACATCATCCTCATGTTCCAAGATGTTCTGAAATATATGAAGGGACAAATCATAAAGGAATAATAATATACTCGCTCGGAAATTTTATAGCAAATCATAAAGGCAGATTTCCGTATTTGGATATTGGGACAATTTTATCTTTGGAAATAAAAGAAAATAAAGAAATTAATTTTGAATTTATGCCGACTTATTACGCTTTCTTTTATAAAAATAAATTAAGTAAAAATGATTTTGATTTTATAATTAAACCGATAAAAGAAAATCCCGATATTGAAATGCCGAAACTCAAAACAAATTATATTTATAGCAATTACGATACAAATGCAATAAAGAACGGTTATAAATTGATAAATGAATTTTACAGTAATTTGACGAATAATAATATTTCATTATGACGCTTTATTAAAATTATCTATTTTGTAATATATTAAAATCGTCTGTTGAATAATTTTTATAATATAATTAGTAATGCCTTTAAAATAAGTTATTCATAAGATATAACTACAATAATATTTTTAGAGCATTTTATTAATTTTATAATTCTATATATTGACTTTTTTATTAAGAAAATATAAATTAAATTATAATTAAAATTAAGGATAGATATAATGGCAAAAGTGACAACTGAAGAAGAACTTACAAATGCTATAAAAAATAATGAAGATACTATAGAAATAGAAGGCGACCTTTCTAAAAAAGCAATTAGAATTAAAGCCACAGGAAAAGTTGCATGGGTTGTAGCTATAGCGTCAACTATCGTAGCCGTAATAGGTATTTTACTTATTACAACTTCTGGTGGCAAAAATTTAATAGCATTAGGCTCTGGAACTGGAGCGGTATCTACTCTTGGAAGCAATACGACTATAAGCGCAATTATTATAATCATAGCTATAGCAGGCGCTGGAATTGGAATTCTTAATAAATTGCGTAAATACAGAATAGAAAAAGTTTCAGAAAAACGCATTATTTTGCATAAGAAATAATTTATTTATAACTTTAATATTGAAAGATTACAATAAATTATTTGATAATCCTAATATATTTTGTCAAAATACTAAAAAATCAAAAGACAACTATTAATATATAACTTTATCGCTGAAACTCTTAACAATTATCAAATAATAACTCTCGTCTATATCACTTAACAGAATTATATTTAAATCTTCTATTCTCGCTTAAAACTTTGCTTATAGCCTTCATTAAAAGCCCGATTGAAAAAGACAAAGCGGATAATATTATCAAACATATAGTTAATATCGCTGTCGGAAATCGCTCAACTTTTAAAGTTTCAAAATATTCTATTGTTATTCCTATTCCTAAAAATAATCCAATTCCTAAAAATATTAAACTTATCGTATTAAAAAATAATAAAGGCTTTTCGGTAATTAATAAATAAATTATAGTGAAAAGTATTCTAAATCCGTCCTTAAAAGTATTTAATTTTGAATGCGAACCTTCGGGACGCTTTATATATTTCGCTGAAACTTCGTCTATAGGAAGACGCATTTGCAAAGCGTATATTGTAAGCTCCGTTTCTATTTCAAAGCCTCTCGAATTTGCTGGAAAACTTTTAACAAATCTTTTTGAAAATATTCTATAACCGCTTAACATATCGTTAAATTTCTTACCGAAAAGAAAATTAGCAAATCCAGTAAGCATCATATTTCCAAAAGAATGTCCTTTTCTGTGAACGGTTTCATCGACAACTTCTCGAGATATATTAAGCATATCTAATTTATTTTCCGTAAAGTAATCAATAAAATTATTTATTTCGCTTAAATCGTATTGCATATCGGCGTCAACCATAATATAAATATCCGAATCAATATCAGCGAACGCTCTTCTAACAACTTCGCCTTTTCCTTGATAAGAAACTTTATTTACTATCGCTCTCGTTTCTTTTGCAATATTATAAGAATTGTCGGAACTGTTATTATCGAAAACATATATTTCGCATTTCGGACAATATTTTTGAATATCGCAAATAACTTGTTTAATTGTAAGCTCTTCATTATAGCAAGGAATAATAGCGGCTATTTTCATTTTTTCTCTCCTCGCAATTCTTTAATAAAAGTTAAGAATGATATTAACGATATAATCGATATTGGATAAACGGGATAAATATATCTAAATGTTACAGTCGGAACAAATAAAGATACGATTATATATGTAGCTATAGCTGATAAGGATACCGAAAACGAATAAATTAAAAGATTTGAATCAAATATTCTTTTTGTAAAAATTAAAATAAAATTAATTATAAATATAATAAACGATATAATAACTGGAAATATCATAGTAATATTAATCATATTATTAAATAGAAAATCATATGTCTTTTTTCTAAAAGGAGTTAATACTATTTTTTGTTCATTTGTATTAAGCCTACTTATAGCGGTTTTACCACATATGCTATTAAGATGCTGTTCATATCCTTTTTGTATGCTATTGGAATTAAGAATAGGATAATAATTTCTTGTAGTTAGATATGCTATTAAAAATCTACTAATATGTTTTATATAGTTTATTGGATATTTTAACATACATTTTATCCATATTTTCTTTAAATTTGGTAATGGGACATCTATTGAAAGGGACAATCTATCTGCAAATGTTGGATTGTCATTATATGTTTGCTTTATATCTTCAAATGTTTTTCCATCAATATACCATTCATTAGGTATTAAAGAATCGTCATTTTCTGGAACTACACAAGCAACTATTTGAAGTAAAAATAAATGTTTAGTCGGATAGGTTTTTATATCTTCAAATATCATCGGAAATATTTTAACAATGCATATTAATATAATAGCCCACATTAACATTAATATAACAAATGATTTTATATAATTCTTTATA
>OIYR01000758.1_pt1 | contig 17515 bp, 14 predicted proteins | sample 1588221 | NCBI WGS metagenome assembly OIYR01 (sample SAMN03283292) | human gut metagenome | biome: human-associated habitat; material: feces | host: Homo sapiens | place: Peru | collected 2012 | reverse complement strand
AAATAGCTCAAAAATGCAGGCGCAAAATTGCGGAACTTATTCTTTCAACATTACTCACCACTACTTAATGGGCACTGCCGTTGTGGATTTCACATTTCCTATGACAAACACACTGTTCAGACTGCCCAAGCAATGCATCTTCCCCAAAGTGTTCAGCATAAAATCCTGATAGGCCTCCATGTCGCGTGTATGAACTTTGATGAGAAAATCAAAATCACCACTCGTATTGTAGCAATGTAAGCATCCCATGCAGGCCGTATTGGAAAGCCTCCAATAGAGTCCGAATTTTGCAGACAAAAAGCACTTATGTTTTGTCTGAACGAAAATAACATCTACCATCTCTATACTCAAGGCATAGATATGCGAAAGGGTGTAGAAGGACTTTGCGGCATTATCCGTACGTATCAGTATAGTCCTACCAATCAAGAAGTCTATGTTTTTGCGAACAAATCACGTACATTGGTAAAAATGCTTCATTGGGAACGTGGAGGGTTTGTAGTATATTACAAACGGCTTGAACAAGGCAGGCTCAGCCCTTCCATCTTTCATCATAAAAATGCAACTGCCTTTATAGATATAAGATGGGATGAAATGGTGCTGCTCATGGAAGGTATCAGGCTTGGAATAAAAAGGCGGAAACGATATAATATTATTAGAGAAACGCTTTGATTATCAAGGAAAAATTCGTAACTTTACTCTCATAATAAATGAGTCTTTTTATATGAATACGATACAGGAATACATGGAATTACTTGCAGCTCGCAATGAACAGATTCGCGAGCTGCAAGAACGTATTTCTGGATTGGAAGCCGAATTGAACAACTTAAAACGCATGCATTTCGGGCAAAGCTCAGAAAAGATGAAAAAGCCCGAATCGTTGGAGCCAATGCCGTTGTTCCCCGAATACAACGAAGCAACAGTCGAGGCCATAGACAATACATTGCCTCCAATAGCTCCTTCGGATATCGTCGACGCGATAGAGGAAGAAACCAAGCAACGCAAGGCTAAGAAGAAAACTGAGCAAAAGTCGAAACAACAACACGAACGCAGGACTCTCAGACTTCCGGACAACCTGGAAAGAGAAGTTGTCACCTTATATCCTGAGGGCTATGATTCAGAGAAAATGGAAATCATAGGCAAGGATAGCACCATCACTTTAGAAAGACGCACACAAGAATACTACCTAAAAGAGGTTGTACGAGTAATATGCATCAACAAATCTGAAAAAGGCAGTACTCATCCACAAGTGATGCAACACCCTTTATTACCGCGAATTTCAGAACACGGCTATTTGGGCGACAGTATGATCGTCAACATTCTTGTAGATAAATTCTGTCATCATTTACCCGAATACCGTCAAGCTAAAATCTTTCGTGAACATGGGCTGGATATACCAACGAGTACAATAAACAGGGCGGTCCATCAAGCTATAGACAAGCTCTACCCAATTTATTATGCCCAAATAAAGACGGTGCTGCGTTCTCCCTATGTACATATGGACGAAACGGTTGTAAGCGTAAACAATCGCAAGGGCAAGACCCGCAAGGCGTATCTATGGGATATGGTAGATGGCAGTCCGCAAAACAAAGGGCTGTTCTTCTATTATCGAGAAGGTTCACGTTCGCAACAAGTGATGCAACTTATGTTGGACGGGTATAAAGGCGCAATACAAACAGACGGATATAAAGCCTATGAAGCATTAGATCAGACACGGTGGATAACACTTCTACACTGCATGGCTCATGCACGCCGCAAGTTTGAGAACATAAAGGCCCAGTATCCTCAAGACATCCCGATTGTACTTAAATACTTCGCCCTCCTCTACCAAATCGAAGCCAATCTCAAAGAGCGCCACGCATCTTTGGAAGAAACACAAAAAGAGCGAGAAGAAAAGTCTGTACCCATCTTAAATAAAATAGAACAATGGCTAAAGCAGAAATGCCTTGAAACAACTCCCAAGAGTTCTCTTGGCGAGGCAATCAGTTATGCCCTTAAGCGGTGGGACAAACTATGTGCTTACGTCACCAATGGCATGTATCACATAGACAATAATCCTGTTGAACGTAGCATACGCCCAATTGCCCTCGGGCGTAAGAACTGGCTGTTTATAAAGAATGATGAAAGTGGTGAAGACTTAGCTGTAATATCAACACTTATCCAAACCTGTGAACTTTTGGGGATAAATCCCAAAGATTGGTTATCCAAGACGTTTTCCAAAATCGCCGGGCAAAATAATTACAATCCAGAGCCATTACTACCTTACCATTACGAAGAAAACAAATAAGCCAAAGTCAATCTATCAAGACTTTGGCTTATTTGTAATTATACAATACGGCCTGCACGGGATGCTTACGTAGCAATCCGTGATTTCTTCAATATCTTGAACAGCGTCCATAAACTCCTTGATATAATCATGTGTGTGTTGCTTCAAACGTATGTTACACCAAATGACTATATTGTTCCCCACCTTGCGAGAGTCCACTAAAGCCACGTAGTTTTTTATGTACCCCTCACGTTCCAAACGCTTTTGACGGTCAAACGTGGGAGAAGACGACAAATGAACCTTGTCTGCCAATTCTTTGGTGGTGAGTTTTGCGTTAGTCTGTAAGGCCCGTAATATTGCCCTGTCCGTTTTATCCAAATTTTCCATTCTGAGATAATACTATTACACAGGATAATATCCTGCATTTATTTCATTACACATACAAATATAGCATAATTTCCTGAATTCAACAAAAGTATTTTCTGATTAAAAACAACACGCTAACTTTGCAGCCATAAACCTATAACCGAATAGAATATGGCAAATCAAACAAGCAACGCCCCATTTCGGGCAGACATCGTTGGAAGTTTCCTACGTCCTCAGGAAATCAAAGAGGCAAGAGCCGCTTATGAAGGCGGAAGCATTAACAAAGAAGAGTTGAGAGCTGTTGAAGACAAGAGCATCGCCACCCTAATCAGCAAGCAGAAGGAAGCTGGGTTGAAAGTCATCACCGATGGAGAGTTTCGCCGCAGTTATTGGCACCTCGACTTCATGTGGGGATTAAATGGGGTGGAACACATAGAGCTCGACCGCGGCTATCAGTTTCATGGAGAAGAAACCACGAAAGGTTCATGCGCCATCACTGGGAAAATAACTGGGGAGGGGCATCCGTTTATAGAGCATTTCAAGTTCGTCAAGCAGTTTGAGACAGACGGGGTCATTGCGCGTCAGACCATACCCGCTCCTGCCCAATTCTATGCAGAGCTGTTCAGGGGAGAAGGCAACACCAAGAACACCCTCAAGTTCTATCCTGACCACGAAGAACTCATCCATGACATTTCCGCGGCCTATCACATGGTCATTGAAGAACTCTATGCTGCAGGCTGCCGCAACATCCAGTATGACGACTGCACTTGGGGCATGGTCTGCGACACCGATTTTTGGAAAACGATGACAGGATGCGGATACGACATTGAGGAGCTGATGCACGTTTATCTTGACATCAACAACAAGTCACTTGAAAATCTTCCGTCTGATCTGGTTGTCAACACGCACGTATGCAGAGGAAATTATCACTCCACTTGGGCTTCAAAAGGCCCTTACGACACAGTGGCTCCAATTCTCTTTGCTCAAGAAAGTGTAAATGCTTTCTATTTGGAATTTGACGATGAGCGTTCAGGTGGCTTCGAACCATTGAAGGATGTGCCTGCAAACAAGAAAGTGGTATTGGGCCTCATCACCACCAAAAATCCCCAGTTGGAAAATCGCCAAACCATCATTAGCCGCATCAACGAGGCCGCCCAATATGTGCCATTAGAACGCCTTTGCCTCAGTCCACAATGTGGCTTCGCTTCATGCGAGATAGGCAACAAACTGACGGAGGAAGAACAATGGGCAAAGATTGCCTTGGTACAAAGCATCGCTAAAGAGGTTTGGGGAGAAATCTAAGTAATGGTGAAAGAATAAGTTGAGCAATTTTGAATACTTACTAACGCTCATCTCCAACGCCACCGCTTCAGCACGAGGCGCTCTGCGCGGCGCACAATCTGCCCGATGGCCAAACGGCGCTGCAACGTGCCAGAGGTGATGACGAACATGACGGCCAGAAGAATCAGTGCAATACCAAAAGAGAGGCGCAGCGTCAACACTTCGCCAAACATCAGCATGCCAGCCACCACTGCGGTGACGGGTTCCAGAGCGCCCATAATGGCGGTCGGCGTGGAACCGATGAGATGGATGGCCTTGGCCATATAAACCAGCGAGACGACCGTTGGCACCAGTCCGAGCAGGGCGGCATAAATCCATTCCGTCGGCGACTGGAGCAGCGTGAGTGGCTGACGGTCAACCAATGAGAAGAGGGCTATGCACAAAAGGCAGACGAGCATCGCATAGAAGGTGAGTTTCACGCTCGACATGACGATTCTCGAACGGTTGACCACCACGATATACAACGCGTAGGCGAGCGCGGAAATCATCACGATGACGAAGCCGGGAAGCGAAATAGGTTTCCCGTCGTCGCCCTGATAAAGGAGCGCAATACCGCCCACCGTGAGCGCAATGGCCAGCAGCGACGGCCACCCCAACCGCTCCCGAAAGAACAGCGCCATGATGATGGCCACCATCACCGGATAGGCAAACACCAACGTGGCGGCCACACCGGCAGAGAGGTAGTGGAAACTGATGAAATACGTGATCGACGAAAAAGCGAAGAGGGCGCCAAGCACCGTCAGCACAGTGCCCTCGCGCCGCGTGAGACGGAAGCTCTGGCGACTCGCCAGCATCATCAGTCCCAAGATGGCCACGCCAAAGGCGAAGCGATAAAACAGCACGGTGTTGGTGTTCACGCCCTCGGCGTAAAGCACTTTGGCGCACAGCGGATTAAGACCGTAACTCACGGCTGATATGCAGCCATAAATAGCGCCCTTTGTTTTGTTACTACTCATTATCAGATGGTTAAACTTAGGTATTTCCCATTTTACACATTGTATTCCACAACGCGTTTTGTATGCTTTTACAAAGTAATGGCATTCCCAAATGCAGTGCAAAATTACGAATCTACGCCTAAACAAACGGAAGGACTGCTGGCAGCGAGACGGATTTTTAGAAATATTAGTAATGGTGAAAGAATAAGCCATTTTGACCTGTATAAGATATTATTCCTTATTCCTCAAAAATGCACAAGTTATTTTTTTAAGTAGGTGGTCAAATGTAAGAATAATGCTCTTGACATATAAAATAATTTTGACCACCTACTTACCATTACTTAATATTCCACCTGTACAGTCAGAGAGTTTCGCAGCATATAAATAGCCCATTTTTATAGAAAAATCCCTCATTGAGGGAGGAATTTGGCGAAAATCTCCCTCAATGAGGGACGTTTTTCCCGAAATTCTCCCTCAATGAGGGATTTCTTCCTATATTTGCAAGACTAATCCAACGTTATAAGGCTATGATTGAATTGAAACTTTTTGAGTACATGCACGAAATGCTGAGGCAAGTGCCCACCAAATTCGTGCGCTATAAGTATGATGATATTAGTTGGGACAGTCGTTTGGTGGGAATACTCGGTCCGCGAGGTGTCGGCAAGTCGACAATGGTCTTGCAGCGTATAAAGAACACGCCAGAAAACCATAGTCTCTACGTCACAGCCGACAACATGTATTTTGCCGAGCATAAGCTCTTCGATCTGGCAGACAATTTTGTGAAAGAAGGCGGTACGCATTTGTATATAGACGAAGTGCATAAATACAGCGGTTGGAGCAAAGAACTGAAACTGATGTATGATATGCACCCTTCGCTACATATCGTTTTCACGGGTTCTTCAGTGCTCGACATCTATCGGGGCGAATCAGACCTTAGCCGTCGCGCCTTACTCTATTTCATGTATGGCCTGTCGTTTCGAGAATACTTGTCATTCTTCCACAGCATCGAAAGTCCGGTCTACACGCTCGATGACATCATCAACAACCGGGCCGTGCTTGACGCGGTAGACCATCCGCTGCCGCTCTTTCGCGACTATATGAGCCGCGGCTACTATCCATTCTCCATCCAAGGCGATTTTCCGATGCGTATGGAGCAGGTGGTGGCGCAAACCATCGAAGTAGACATTCCGCAGTATGCCGACATGAAAGCTTCCACCGCACGCAAGCTGAAACGTCTTCTGGCCATTCTCTCACACCTGGCTCCTTACAAACCCGTTGCCGACAGTCTGGCATCGGAGATAGGCGCAAGCAAGAACAGCATACCTGATTATCTGACATATCTGGAGAAGGCTGGTATGATAGGTTTGCTGCATGATGATACTTCAGGCATACGCAACCTTGGAAAGATTGAGAAGGCATACATTGACAATCCGAGTTTGATGACAGTTCTTGCTGGCGGTACACCAGATATAGGCAATTTGCGTGAGACATTCTTCTACAATCAAATGCGTGTGCGCAATAAGGTGATAGCCTCACGCCAGTCTGATTTCGTCATTGGCAAATACACATTCGAGATAGGTGGACGCAAGAAGGGCAAACAGCAGATTGAAGGTCTGGACAATGCCTACATCGTGAAAGACGACATAGAAACTGGCCACGGCAATATCATTCCGCTGTGGTGCTTCGGCTTGAATTATTAAGTAATGGTGAAAGAATAAGTTCTTATATTCTATCGGGATGCAGATGCGCTGCATTTACCTTCCTCCCCCTCTCCAAAGTCCTGTCATCGCGACAACAGCGATGACGGGACTTTTTCCTTTGTAGCACAACCTTCACTCTGCCTTCACGTCTTCGTAATATGCTCCGCGTAATTTTGCACCCAGAAAATAAAGCATTACCAAACAACACTTTATGAAAAAACCATTCTATGCTCCGCTCTTGGCGCTCACCATGACCGCTATGGCCGTCCCTGCCACGGGCAACGAAATCGACAGTCCGGGAAGCATCCGAGGAAAAGTGACAGATGCTGAGCATCAAGCCCTGCCTGGAGCAGCAGTGCTGATTGAAAGTTTGCATACGCTGGTCACCAGCGACCAAAACGGCAACTATTCTTTTTCCAACCTCAAGCCTGGCACCTACAAGGTGAAGATTTCTTACGTGGGCTACGAACCTAAGGTCATCACCGTCAAATACGACGGACACGCACTGCTTCAAAACGTGGAACTCACCACAACCAGCACGCTGGGAGAGGCCGTTATCACGGGCACGTTCTTTGGGCAACGTAAAGCCCTGCAAGTGCAGAAGGAAACGATGGGCGTAAGCAACGTGGTATCGGCCGACCAGGTGGGAAAATTTCCCGATTCCAACATCGGCGATGCCCTGAAACGCATTAATGGTGTAAACGTGCAATACGACCAAGGGGAAGCCCGCTTCGGACAGGTGCGCGGCACCTCTGCCGACCTCACGTCGGTCACAGTCAACGGCAACCGCATTCCCTCGGCGGAAGGGGGCACACGCAACGTGCAACTCGACCTGATTCCGGCCGACATGATACAGACCATCGAATTGAACAAAGTCGTGACAAGCGACATGGACGGCGATGCCATCGGCGGCGAAATCAATCTCGTCACGAAAAACACACCCAACCACCGCGTGCTGAATTTCAACGCTGGAAGCGGCTTCTCATGGATCAGCAAGAAACCGACATGGGATTTGGGTGCCACCTTCGGCAACCGCTTCTTCAACAACCGCTTCGGTGTGATGGCATCGGCTTCTTACCAATATGCACCGGGAGGGTCGGACAATACGGAGTTTGAATATGTGGAAAACGACGACAAGACGATTGCACTGAAGGAGGCACAGGTGCGACAGTATTATGTCACCCGCGAGCGTCAGAGCTATTCTCTTGCCCTCGACTATCTCTTCAACCCGCAACACAAGATTTTCTTCAAGGGAATGTACAACCGCCGGAGCGACTGGGAAAACCGCTATCGCATCTCTTATAAGAAACTGAACGGAAAGCCCTCGAAGCAGTCGGTGGTGATGCAGACGAAGGCGGGATCTTCCGACCATAAGGATGCCCGACTTGAATTGCAGCAAACGATGGACTTCACCCTTGGCGGCGAACACGATTTCGGTTTGTTGAAGGCCGACTGGGCGGGCAGCTTCTCGCGGGCAACGGAAGACCGTCCCAACGAGCGCTATGCTTCCTACCAGTTGAAAGGCGAGGACTTCGCCGCTGGTTTTGAGGGCGTGGGCGAAAAGCAACCTTACTACGCGCTCCAGCTCCCGGCGCTCGACGATAGCCATTGGAAGCTGGCCGACCTGACCAACAGCGACCAAAACATTGCCGAAGATGAATGGAAGGGTAAACTGAATTTCACGTTGCCAATCAGCAACGGTCTGTATGGCAACACCTTGAAGTTCGGAGCGAAATACACCAACAAACACAAAACGCTCAACAAGTCGTTCTACGACTACGACATCGATGAAGTACTCGGCAGCGACTGGCGCAACCAGACGACCAACGAAATCCGCAATGGTTTCATGCCCGGCTCGCAATATCCCGCTGGAACGGCCTTCATCAGCAAGGAGACGCTGGGCAACATCAATTTCAACCAATACAGCGGCGTTGAGAACCTGGAGGAGGAAGCTGGCAACTACAACATTCGCGAGCAAATCACGGCCGGCTACCTGCGCTTCGACCAAAAACTCGGCAAACGCCTGACGGCCACGGCTGGTTTGCGCGTTGAACGCACGGACCTCAACACCAATGGTTTCAACGTGACGGTGCCTGAAGAAGGGGATGCCACCATGACGCCGACTGGCGCCTATAAGCACCACTACACCGACCTTCTCCCAAGCCTCTTGCTGAAATATCGCTTCAACGAAGACGGCAACCTGCGTGCCTCGGCAACGAAGAGCATTTCGCGCCCAAAATATTCGGCGCTGATTGCCAATAAATGCTACAGCACGGCCGACCTGACGGCCACCATCGGCGACCCTAACACGCAGCCGGCGAAAGCTCTGAATCTTGACCTCTCTGCCGACTATTATTTCAAGAGTGTCGGCATGGTGAGCCTGGGTCTTTTCTATAAGGACATCAAGAACGTGAACATCGAATGGTCGTCAAACAAATACCTTGGCAGCGACCTCGGACTGACGGGCGACCTGGCCTTGGAAAACTGGAAGGTCAAGCAAAACATCAACGCTTACGATGCCCGCGTGCTGGGCGTGGAAGCGGCCTATCAACGTGACTTCGGCTTTATTGACCCGGCCTTGAAATGCCTCGGATTCTATGCAACTTATACTTACACACACAGTAGCACACACAATTTCAACGAGCGCCTGAATGTGCAGCAGGGGGAAGACATCAAAGTGGCTGGCTCGCCGGAACACACGACCAACGCCTCTCTCTTCTTTGAAAAATGGGGAGCCAGCGTCCGCCTGTCATACAACTTTGCCTCGGCATTCATCGACGAAATGAGCACCAGCCGCCAGCTCGACCGCTATTACGACAAGGTGAACTATCTTGACCTCAACGCCAGCTATACGTGGGGAAAGAAAACGAAATACACGGTCTATGCCAACGCCAACAACCTTCTCAACCAGCCGCTCCGCTACTATCAGGGCGAGAAAAACCGCACCATGCAGGTGGAATACTACGGCGTGAAGGTCAACGCTGGTATCAAAATCAATCTCTAACATCCCTTGTATCCAGCCGAAGTGATTCACCATTACTTAAAGGGATAAAACTCTCCGCAGTCTGCAACGTAGCCTCTGAGATGGTTAAAGCGCTACTTTGATTAGATAACCCAACTACCATCAAGACGCTGCTTGCTACTGCGTTTTTTTCCATACAAAAAACAACGGGGAATCCAGATATTTCTATTCTATTTCCCCCCTAAACCACACCATAAAAATGAAACGCAACATTCTTCAGAAACTGGCAGCACTGCTTTTCCTTTGCTGCACAACCGTCAACCTCTTTGCCCAGACACCGGAACAATGGAAAACGCTGAAGGGCGACATCACGCTCTACATGGCCAACGACCTCGGCCGCAACGGCTATTACGAACAGAAGCCCATCGCGGAACTGATGGGGGAGATGGCGGAAACGGTGGGGCCGAAATGCGTGATTGCCGCTGGCGACATCCATCATTTCAACGGTGTCGCCTCTGTCAACGACCCGCTCTGGACCACCAACTATGAGAACATCTATTCCCATCCAGAACTGATGATTGACTGGTTTCCCGTCCTTGGCAACCACGAATACCGGGGAAACACGCAGGCCGTGCTCGACTACCACAAAATCAGCCGCCGCTGGATGATGCCTTCGCGCTATTTCTCTAAAGTGTTCAAGAAGAAGGGCCTCTCTCTGCGTGTGGTGTTCATCGACACCACGCCGCTCATCAACCGCTATCGCACTGATGCCGACATCTATCCCGATGCCTGCAAACAGAATGAAAACGAACAGCTGCAATGGCTGGACGAAACATTGCGCAACGCCCATGAAGACTGGGTCATCGTGGTGGGCCACCACCCCATCTACGCCCAGACCACCAAGTCTGAAGAGGAGCGTAACGACATGCAGAAGAAGGTGATGCCGATTCTCCACAAATACAAGAATGTGGCCATCTATGCCTGCGGACACATCCACAATTTCCAGCACATCCGCAAGAAAGCCGACAACATCGACTACGTGGTCAACTCTTCAGCCTCGCTCTCCCGCAAAGTGACGCCCACCGACGGCACGCAGTTCTGCTCTTCCGAACCGGGCTTCTCCATCATCTCTGCCACAGCCAGCCAACTCAATCTCCACATGATCGACAAAGAGGGCAAGGTGCTCTACACGGTTTCACACAAGAAATGATGCCACCGTGCCCTGAAAGGACAGGGTGTTCAAAATCAAGAAAAGTCTCTGCGCAATTTTTGACCGAATAGTATGGCGGTTGCGGCACCGCTACAAGGGGCGCTGCGCGGACATTTGGCGAAGCCCTGAGGCGAAGCACTGTAGCTCACTTTGCTCGCAAAGTGAGGGGGACGAATATTGTGGCGGCCAAACACGGCTAAAAATCCAACGAAGATATGCCCTAAAGCGCTGGTCATGTTCGCTACGTGTTCGTGGCCCTCACTTTGCGAGCAAAGTGAGCTACCATGCTGGCGCCGCAACAGACGATTGTGCGAGTCAGTGCAAATCTCCGCTGCGAGGGTGCTACTGCTAACCATTGATATTTCAATTTTGAACACCCTTGATTTTTTCTGTATTTTGAACACTCTACCCATAAGACCATCTCTGGCATCAGTTTGACGGCCCAGTCCCGTGAGCGCATCCATTCAGACAAAGCAAGCCTCTTTAACCAAACTGCCTTACAAGTTATCGATTCGCGGCCGAAGGTAACGCTGCTCGCGGCCGAAGGTAATGCTGCTCGCGGCCGAGGGTAGCGCTACTCGCGGCCGCGAGTAGATGACTTTGGATTATTGCTGAGTTTTTGACTGCCTGCAGTTGACATCAGCTTTCTGGTCAGTTATGGTTGAACGGTGAGATTGGCGGCAAAAGAAGGTAGTCAATGTGTACGTGGAAGGTGGCATAATCAATTGTAATGTTGATGCCACAACAAGCAATAACTCTGAGGCTTTGCGTGAGAAACTAAATCGTTTCATGCAACATCTTTTAGTTGGTTTGCCTACAAATCAAATTCCAATGTTTCGTTAGGCTTGAAAGCAATCATGCCATCGTAGGTAGGAGAAAGAATCTCATACTTACCATAGTAATCGGCGAAATATACCTTCAGATGGTATGTGCCTGACGTGAGATTGGAAAGTTTGAAGCCGACATTATATCTGCAGTAGCAATCGGCTTCCAACGTTGGATCTTTCTTATAAGGAGCAATCACTATCTTTATTGTATTTCCCTGCGGGTCGAGCTTGGCATCGATTTTTTCCGTTATACAGTCGTATTCCAGGTTGGTCAAGTGGAATGTGGCCACACCATAGCCACCCACAGATATTGTCATCTTGGGAGACTTCCTCTTCTCTTTTGCGTAAAACTCAGGACGGCTTTCTTTTGCCGAATATGTGGTCTCGCAACCCGTGTTTGCCAAGTCGCTTAACGTCACCGATTCCATGATGGTTTGGTCGGATGAACAAGCTGTTAGGGCTGTGGTTCCCAGTATAATAAATCTCAATAAATGTATTCTCATAAGCTTGATTTTAAGTATTTGCTCAACTTATTCTTTCACCATTATTACTTTCACCATTATTAAATGAACGAATAGCATCCATCAAAGAGTAGGTTTCCATAAATGCTTCTAAGGATTGGACGGCTGAGGCCCCATTCCCTTCAACAGCATCTGCAAAACTCTTTATAGCGCCGTAATATCCTTGTATGAAAATCTGGTTGTTGGGCATCAAAGGTAGGAATTTATTCCTGCCAAACAATTCAGTCGTTACCTTTTTATGTGTAAAAACCTTTTCCAGAGGTATTCCACAAAAACAATGTGGCTTTTGGCGGAAGTTAAGGCTGTCCAATTGATCCAGTGTGTATACACCTTTGTCGGTATTTATGGTCATGCTCTCTTGTGCATCAGACCATGTATAGCCCGTGGAAAGTTCAAGAATTCCTGTGGCGTCAGCATGTTTGAGCATCAACATTAGAGTCTGTCCGTTGATGGATTCCATGCCTCTGACTTCCGATTTCCCAAACAGGCAGGTGACACAGTCTAACGGATGGATGAAGAGGTCGAACAGAGAATCTCCCTCGGGGTATGCACCGGTCAGGTATTTCAGATTGTAGGTCTTTGTGCCTTTGCATCTCTGCAATTCCTTCTTCAATATTTGTATTGCGGGCGCAAAGCGTTTCTGCAGATCAACGACCGCTAACACATTTGCCCGCTTCTGCAATTCTGTCAACTGTTTCAGTTCAGCGGTGCTCAGGCATGGTGGCTTCTCAATAAACAACGCTTTTCCATTTTCTAAAACCTTTGATGCAATGGAGAAATGCGCCTCTGGCGAAACCGACACGAACACGCCCTTGACCTCTTCGTCTGCCAATATTTCATCCAACGACGTGGTGGCACGGACATGAGGAAAGGCTTCTTCAATCATGTGGAGCTTGCCGGGAGATTTGCAGCAGATGTATTTCAAAGGGATATGCAGATAGTTGATCACGGGGTAGAGATTGTTGGTGCTGTGATTCCCAATCCCCACAAAAGCATACTTGCTTTTATAGCTCTGGCGCAACATTCGGAAGCTCCGAATGTGCTTGTAGCGCTCTATAATGTTTTTGATGTATTCCATTGGCGGCTGATGTTGTTGATGTATCTTCGGTAAGTCTCTTTGCTGTTGCTGGTCCATTGGTATTTGCCATAGAACAATTCGATGACCCTCTTGGGTAAAAACTTTTCGAGGTTACGCAGCAGGATAATGTCGTACTTGCGATGGAAATTAATCCAGCAGGCATTGCAGTTTTTAGAGTATTGGCATTGCATTTTGGCAGTCTCCTTGGAGTTGAAAATCTCGTCCAATGAATGCTCGTGAATATTGCCAAGCATCACGCCCAGATTTTGGCATAGCGGCACATCGCCATTAGAGTGTATCACCAGTTCACTGAAAATGCTTTGGCATCGCAAACGCAGATGACCGTTTCTCCATTCCTTATACAGGGCAACAAAATCGAAGTTTTCTTCTGTGTCGTGAATGCTCTTCGGGATATTCTGATTGTAATGAGCAATGTCTGCAGAAAGCAAATCGGATGTGGTGTCAAAGAAGTCCATCGTTCCATAGATGCCGATGCGCACGTCTATGTCATATTTTTTTGCAATGCCAATCACATAATCCATGTCCTTAAAGGTGTTCCATGGGGAGAGGCAAAACATTAGAGATATGGGCACCTCCTTTTTCAAGGTTTCAAGCACTTTAATCACATGGTCGTGTCCGTTGCAGCCTCTCATGAACTTGTATGTTTCCTTGTCGCCATCAAGCGAAACGTATAGATGCTTCGGATGATAGCGTCGAACTGCTTCAATGAGTTTTTGAGGCGCAAGGCAATTGGATAGAAGTGTATAGTTGGGGTGGTTGTCTCTAAACCACTCCATGATGGCATTCGCATCGGGATGCAGTAGAAACTCTCCACCTTCCAAACCAACCACCGTGTTCTTTGTGATGCACCGGCTTGCCATAATGTCTTTTATATTCTCGAAGGACAGATGGCTTTCTGGTTTTTGCCATATAGAGCAATGTTTGCAGCGCGATTGGCACTTGGTGGTGGAGTAAATCATCAGCGTGCTCAGTTGCTTGTGGTGCGGGCGGATGATGTTGTTGAGGTATAGGACCCCGTTGTGTAGATAGTCTTTTGTCTTGTACATTATTATCTTCCAAAGCTTTTGTGCTTCTATTGGTAAGAGGCGGAAAAAGTCTGAAAGACTGCACGAAGATATTGTCACCAGGTGAATCTGATGCCGAATGGAACAGTGAAGGTGAACGGATGTTCTGTCCATCTCGTGTGAACAGAGCTTCCATGCTGTAGGTGCCAATTCAGCGATGGTTCCAAATAGATTCCCCAGTTGGGTGAAAAATGATATTGCACGCCGGCGCTTGTGTCAATGGTCCATTGCAGCGAAGGCGTGAAATGCCAACTATTTGTATATGGTGTGGTTTGCCCCGTCACATACTTCTCGTCTGTTTTGCCATACACAGGTATATGCAGAGTCACGCCCAGTGAAGAATATATAGACCAATTCTTGGCATCAAGCCATCTGTATGACGCGTGCAAAGGCAGTCCTAAGTAGTGAACCTTTTGATTTCGCTTGATGTAATAAGCGTCTTCTCCTAATGTAAAGTCGGATTTCAAGAGCGAATACTGCAAACCTGTCGTTACGCCCCACTTGTTTTCCAATGATTTGGTCACTGAAAGGCCGAAGGTGATGGGGTTGTCATGTCGCTCATGCTCCACGATTTTTCCATCGTTCTTTGTGTTGTTCTTGTTGTTGAGGGCAATTTCCATAAGTGCTTTTTCTTCCTCCGACAATGTTTCCTGCTCTTTCATTTGCAAATAATGGTAACACTCTTCCCAGGTGGAGAATCTATTGGGGCTTGCAGGTGCATCAGTGTCTGGTAAACCGCTTCCGATGTTGCTTGCCAATATCTTATAGGCGTTTTGAACCAAGGACGAGCCCAAAGAACCTGCTGCAAGTAGTTGCCATTTGTGTTTCGTGGGGATATGTCTATCTTCAGCGATAAACGTTTTGCCGTATTCTTGCCAAATGTTTCTTACCGTATCGGTCGCAGTGCTGTCAAATTCGGTTTCTGCGATGTGATGGCTGCTTAATGAATCATGAATCAGAATCGTGTCGTTGGCCATCATAGAGTTGGACTTCGTTTGGAGGATATTCTGGTGGGCCATATTGGCTGCTACGTTTTCGGTTCTTTTTCCCCGTGTCGGCATTTCCTCCATTTGTTTCTTGGTAATATGCTGCTTCCGGCCCTTCTTCCTGTGTTCAACCTGTGCCGTATGTGAGTGCCCATTTTCAATCTTCGGCTTTCTCCATAGGATGCGATAGAGCGGTATGCTGATGAGGAAGAACGAGACGATGGCCAGCATGCGTTTGTTGATAATCTTTCTCAGCATCGCTTTGGCCCTTGCCAATTGAGAAGAAGAACTGTGTGGCTCTATTCCCAGTATTTTCGCTATCTCTTTATGCGAATATCCTTCAATCACAGCCATCTGAAAGACCTTTCTGTAGCCTGTTGGCAGTTGGGCGATGATTTCATGTATTTCTTTTTCCTCCAGCCAGTTCTCAGGAGTGACACATTCCTCTACTTCAAATTCTTCGTTTGTGAACGATGAGAAAGGCGTAAACATTCTTTTCTGCTTATGCTTCAGCAATTTCAAGGCTTCATTTCTTGCAATGGCACACAACCATTCTCCGAATTTATCCGTGTCTCTGAGTTGATGAAGAGAATAATAAGCACGGATAAACACCACTTGGACGACGTCATTCAATGTGTCCTCGTCCTCATCAGTGATGTTGGAGCATACTTTTCTCACCATTGGGGAGTATGCTTCGATAAGTCTTGCCAGAGCATTTGCGTCTCCAGTTCTCACTTGCTTTATGGTCTCTTCTATATCCATGTTAATGGGCGATGCGTTTTTGCTTTTCTTATTAGGATAATCGGAAGTGGGAAAAGACTGCATGATATAATGCTAAAAAATACTGACCACCAGCATGGGTATTGAAAACCCTACCTTGTCAAGGTAAAGATAGAACGATGCTTGAAGGCTTGTGTCATTAAAAATGAATCTCATAACCGACAACGCCCAGCCATGTTGCAAAGCATGGTTGGGCGTTGTCGGTTATTTACTTTTGTTTGAGATACCACCAGCGGCAGTCGAAATATTTCTGCAATTTTTTGTCTTTGAAAGTTTTGCCTTGCAGTGCCTCCAGGTAGTGCTTCGCGGCCAGTTTGTCGAGCGGACTGAGCGGCGTTTCCGATTCGGCGGCGACCAAGGACGTTTTGCAAGGGTCTGGCATGCAGACGATGCCGCTCTCGCTGCAGTCGGCAGCACTGAGATGCAGTTCATCTTCCGGTTTGAAGTCTTTTGCGTGGATTTCAACAAAGGCATCCCTCAGGAAGAACTCCAGCATCTGCTGCGCCTGCTTATCGTATTCGCTTGAACGGATGTCGCGCATTTGGTGTTTCCCGTAGCCCTTCTTTCCGACGGCGTTGATGATGGCGGGAGCATCTGCTCCCTTCATGCTGGCGGCATTCAAGAAGAAGTGAAGCGGCGAGCCGTCGCTTTCGATGCGCAGCGTGAAATCGTCAATCTGATGGTTGGACCAACGCAGTGCCGGACTCAGTTTGTAATCGAGCTGATAGTGCGTGTAGACATTTTGGGCCATCGTGTAGGTGTAGCGGTGGTGCACATGGTTGAGGCCTGGTTTGAAAGTTGCCTGGAAATAATAGACATAGCTGATGCTCGTGCCGAGATGTGTGTTTTGCAACGTCAGATAGTTTCCGTTGCCAGATTCGTCTTCTTCATACAGAGAAAGGTCCAACGGCTTAAACTCCAGTTTGTTGACAAACGTTGAGTCGTTGGCAACAGTGGCATGACGGAAACTGAGCGCCGTGTCGTTCATTTCCACCGTGAAATTCTTGATGAAAGGGTGCTCCGTTTCTTGCAATTGCTGCCCAGTGAAGTTTTGCGGGGCGTCGGCCACAAACCCGACCGTCACGCAACGCTCTTCCTTTTCTGGATTGAGAAAGTCGTATTGGACATCCACGGTTGCCGTGCCGTTGGCGTTGAGGCGGATGGTGAGCACTTCCTTGCTAACGCTGATTTGCGATTCGTTGAGCGGAACGAGCTGGTTGCCAGAGGTGTAAAACAGGCCGTCGTTGGCCATGCCACTGCCAGGGAAGGCGCAGATGGCGGCGAGGGCGAGGATGAGGGTTTTAAGAGATGTGCGTTTCATGAAAGAGTGGGGGAGAGGTGTATGCTTTGTTGTTTGTTGGGGGATTTTCTTTGGGGAGAAAACCGTTTGTCTCGGTCAGTTTTTGTTGAGTAATGGTAAAAAAATAACTTGACCAATTTTGTGGAGTAAGGATAAGGTGT
>OIYR01000757.1_pt1 | contig 17517 bp, 19 predicted proteins | sample 1588221 | NCBI WGS metagenome assembly OIYR01 (sample SAMN03283292) | human gut metagenome | biome: human-associated habitat; material: feces | host: Homo sapiens | place: Peru | collected 2012 | reverse complement strand
AGCTTCTTCAAGCCCTCGATGAGGACAGGATAAGCATCATTCTGACCAATATATCCAACAATTCCACACATAATTCCGTTACTCTCTTTTAAATTTGTTATTTATTGATTTGTTTCTTCCAATCCAGGAATCTCAAGATGAGCGAGATCTGGTCCTCCCACTTATCACTCAATCTCATCGCCTCCTCCTTGTTATAAGCAGGATGACTTTTGGTAAAACCACTGAATATTTCATCGATACAAACACTTCCCTCCGTTTCATAAAGGGTATTGACCAAGTCGAACATTCGGGCCTCATCACTAGGATGAAACGACTCCGGATGTTCAGACAGCCAAAGATTGAATTTACTTTTACTCTCTGAATTCATAAATTAAATATTATAAATGGATGGTAGTATCTGCTAATCAATACCATCATCTGTGTTAATCAGTCCATTACCTTTTTAAAAAGCAATTGGCCAACAGGATAGGCAGAGCTTCATCAAAAGCCCTGCCCATCTTAAAGTATATAATTAAAATCTAAATTCTTATCCTTTTGTGTTTTCCAGATATTAGGTATTAAAGAGGAAGTTTAATCTTTACATTTTTTGAGCGTTCCATCATACGACGGATTGCTTCTTGTGCACCTTCAGGGATCACTGTTGTGGCTGTATTTCTACTACTCTCAGCAATCTCTATAAAGCGCTCAGCAACATCACCAGTCAACACAGGAATTGTTTTAATAGCTATTGCCATAATCTTGTCTCCTATTATTTATCATAAACCGAGAAAATTCCACTATTACATACCAATTATTCCTCTTTTCCCCCAATTACATTCTTGATAATTTCATCAACAACATAATCAAAGTAACGAGCCTTTAAGTACGTATTATTACGTCTCATAACTTCATCAACATTAAACTGGTCAATTATATGAGTAACAAAGAACGAACTTTTACTTAAAGGCTTGTTTAACCAAGAATCCTCAATTGGTATTGTGAATTCAGGATAATGATTTTTTGTAGATATCAATACGGCATAAAACAAGCCATCTTCATAATCCTGCAAATACTCATTTGAAAGAACCAATGCAGGGTGTGGCAAGATGCTTCCATCAGGCAATTCAAATGGAACCTCTACAATTTCTCCTTGGTTTACTCTAGTTACAGCCATTTTGATATTGCTTTAATTGTTCTTGGCGACTTCTTATGCTTATACTGTCGATAATCAATATTCGACAAATCAGGATGTTTCATTTCATCCCAAGATGGGAATTGTGACAGCTCTGCAGAAAGTTCTTCATCCGTCTTAGCACGATACTTACTACGATATTCTTTTACCGGCTTACCATTAAGAATAACTAAGCAGGTGTATAATTTATCAATATCCTTAGAAGAATATATTGCATCCATAAGACAATGTCTCATTTCCTGAACAGACAAAGAAGACCTTACGACCGGAGTTGGCTCAGCAACCATACCAGCCGCAGCATTATCTTCTGTCATTTTATATCTATTTTCTTCCATACCTTTGTATTTTATGTTAGATGCCGCCAAAATTACGCTTTTTTCTCGAAATCACCAAGAAAAACACAAGAAATCTGCAAACTATCAGCAAATAACCACAAAACCAGCACTTCAATAATCCTATCCACCTTTAGCAAGGCGGTCCCATCCCGCAAAATATGGCGCAGGGCTTTGATGCCCCGCCAACCTTAGAGCGTAGCGGTTCCGAGCACCAGAGGGCGGTTACACCCTCTCTCTTCGGGCAAGAGAGAGGCTTGGTGAGAGATGTGGAATCCTCCTTGGAAGGAGGAACTAGGTGGTTCGAAGAATTTCACTCCCATCACTCCCATACGCCCCATCTTTCGCTTCAAAGATGACGCTAGGTTCATATACCTCTACCGTATGCCATGCCCCTTTAGGCACTTGACATGCATACACCCCATTCTTCGGATTAAGATGAATTCTCTCAATCTCTTGATAAGAGACCTTTCTTACGGTATCCCCACCATCCTGTAGATACGATACCACCTCCTCATATATCACTTCATCCATTCTACCACAAAGGCAGATGACACTCTCTGATGAATTCGGATGGCGGTGTATCGCTACTTCAGTACCAGGCAGCAGAGCATTGAGCATTCTTTGGCTTTGATCCTCAGCACTTGTACGAAGATCATAGTTTTGGCGCAAGCGAGGATTCTCCTTTGCCTTGGCAAAAAGAGAATCCAAGAAATCTTTGTTTATTTCCAATGTATTCATGATTCTTTTTTCTTAAGAGAAGCAAGATACTCCTCGTGAAGATGATAATACTTCTTCTTGAAAAGTACATAAGCGAGTGACAACACAAGCAATGCGCCCACAAGATACATCCAATGGCACGCCACATTATCAGGACACAGATAGATGAATCCCAAAGAAATCACCAACTGCATAGCCATATACAAGGAAGACACCTTCACGTGGCCGATCTTCAATTCATTTGCCATTAATTGGTAAGCATGCTTGCGATGAGCCTCACCCAGATTTTCATGCAACATAATGCGATGAACAATCGTAAGACAGCCATCCACACCATATACCAACAGGAAGATAAGCCAGGTAACATCCTGAGTCTTGATGATGACGTTGCCCAGGAGGAACAACATGATAAAGGCGATGCCGATAGATCCCACATCACCGGCAAAGCATTTCGCCTTACCCTTTGGTCGAAAGTTGAAGATGCAGAATACCAATGATGCGAGGATAGTAGAGATAACCAAGCTCTGTTCCATATACTCCTCATTCATATTCACCAAAGCCAAAGGTACCAATACCGCCAGCGAATAACCAGCCGTGATACCATTGATACCATCCATGAAGTTGATGACATTCGTAGCACCCACATATACAATGAGTGCCAGGATAACCACCCACCACATAGACCAATGCAAGATATCCAGCTGAAAGAAAGCCAGGGCAGCAGAAGCAAACTGCGCCACCAATCTCACACTATCAGGCAGCGAGCGAATATCATCCACAAAGCTGATACCAGCAATCAATGTCAAACCAGCCAGGAACCAAGGATAAGGGAACCCGAAGAATCCACTCCAAACCCAAGCCCCTATCAGGAAGATAATGCCACCACCCCTCAACACGATAGAAGAGTGTGATGAACGCTCATTCGGCTTATCAATGATATTACACTTATCCGCTATGCGGAAGTAGATAAGTTCTGCGACAAGAAGCAGAACGAAAATAATGATATATGTAGTCATAGCTATATGTGAAGTTTATCGGTGGAGTTATTAAAGTTTCTTTCTTAACTTTTTCCAAATGTTCTTAGGCAGGAAGATAAACAGACAAGTGAACCAAGCTGTAAACACATTCATTCCAAGCACCAGCTTATACATCGCTACGACAGACTTCATCTGCTTCAATTTATTAGAAGTTTCTGAGCCGGCAACATGGCGATATTTCCATAAAGCCTTCGGATAGGTCACCAAACAATCAGTATCCCTGAGATACATCATCCACAGTCCCCAATCCTCTGCCCGTCGAAGGTTCGGCATCAATTTCTTACCAAGTATCTGAGTATCAATCATCACACCTGGAGTCCCTACGTTGCAGCCAGAAATCATACTATTATACGTCTGTTTTTCTTTCTGTTTCATAACGTAATATGGCACCAATTTTTCATTGGCATCCTCATACCATGTACATGTAAACGGATAGTTATTTTCCTCCATAAAACGAATTTGCTCCTCTAATTTGGTAGGATACCACCAATCATCAGAATCGCAAAATGCCAAATAGCGACCTTCTGCAACCCTAATTCCAACATTACGGGCAAGACCAGCTCCTCCATTCCTCTCTGTTTTCATCACTTTTATGCGATTATCCATAGATTTCACATTCTGAAGAACAGAGGCTGTTTCTGGTGCAGGACTACAGTCATCAACAATTATCAATTCCCACTCTGTATAAGTTTGGGCTATAATTGCCTTTACCGTTTCTCTAATATATTTATCCGCATTATAATACGGCATCACTATAGAAACTTCCATCTTATCTAAACAATAGATTTTTTAATTTTACATAATTACTACCGAGAATAGTCTTTATTATCTTTAAGACAGCACGTTTACAGCGAAGTAGGATTCTCTTCTTTGAACTAGTTATGATAGACATAACATATTCAATAGAACTATCTGAGAGCAAAACATATCGTCCAATCACCTGCATATCATTAAAATAAGACACTTTAGTAATAGGTTCTGATGTATAGATATATCTTATACCGTATTTATATGCATTGGCTAATACCCGTTTAGAAGTATCTCCATTAGGAATTGAAGCATACTTTATTGGCTCTCCAAGAATACGACTAAGGATTTCAGTTGAACACTTCCATTCGTCCTCCACCTGTTCATCGGTCAAAGTATAAAGATGTTTGTGAGTATGAGCATGTGAACCTATAATGTGACCTCTTGAATGAAGATCTCGGATTTCCTCTTCATTTAAGAAGGTGTTTGTTCCTACATACTTAGTTGTTATCCTTAATTCCGCAACACTATTATAAAACAAACTTTTTAAGTACCTGAGCAACAAAAAGTTGCCAGGATTTTGCCATATCGAAGAATTCACTTATCTTAGTGTTGCAAAAATAAGCAAGCAAAACTCTGATATGACATGGCGAAGATACAAATTAAATCTGAGAAACTCACTCCTTTTGGAGGAATATTTTCAATCATGGAGCAATTTGACTCCACATTGTCATCTGTAATCGACTCGACACTCGGTATAAGATGTAGATTGTATTGGTTATCAATACAGCGAAATCATCCGTTCTCTCATGAGTATCGTAAGCATCCAACCCCTATGACAATACAACTCCATCCCCAGTGTTTACTGGGGATACAGGGCATTTAAAGAATTGGACTTTTCGATTTTAAAACAGGTTTAACTAAAAGAGTGATATTATCACCTAACTCATCGCTGCATCATTATTCTGCAACTCATTCATTAATTCAGGCAAATTTTCTGCATTAGAAAGATGTTCTCTTTCTATTTTTAACTTATCCAACAAGTACTTATGCCTAAACTCTATGTCATTTATGATTTCACTCCAACGCTTAACATAAATTCTTGATCGTTCTGTCATACTTGCCAATCCTGTCTTTTTATTCTTTAGCATAGAGTATAAATGATCATCTATATCTTGCCCCACCAAAATGAAGTTCCAACTTTCTCTATTATCATTAAAGGCATCTGTATGGATAATAACATCTTCATAATGCTGGATTTGATCAAATTCCTTATACGTAAGTTTTCTTACATTTGTAGGATTTTTTATTTCTACGACTAAATTCTTTGGAGAATTATATCGGAAATCTTTTCCTGTCAAAAACAAATCCATCTCTTTGTATTTATCAGGATGCTCTATATATTCTTTCTTTTCTATTCCTAACAACAGATAACGATATTTTTCAAGAGCCTGAGTGAATTTTACTTCTTCAGCACATACCAAATTATACTCTTCTCCAAATATCCAGTAATGATTAACTATAATCTGCTGCAAATGCTTAACCTCTCCAGCTTTCAAGCCATGGTCAAAAAGAACTTTTTTCAAATCTTCAACAACCATTATACGGTCTTTAATGAGATTAATTGTAGATACGACCTGTTTCAAGCGAGTCGTTTCTAACAATTTGGCAAACTTGGCTCTATCATCTGTGCTTAAGTCTATAACGGAATCCAATATTGAGAAAAGATTGTCTCTTTCTTTTGTATCCATCACCAAATTCAGTAATTCCAAGAATATACGTTTCTGATCAATGTTTAATTTCATGAAAACAGATGGACGTACTTCATATAATTCCTTGACGAAATCCACAAAAGACTGCTTTCTCAACAGATCCCATGAATTTGAGCCAAAGTTCGGCATTACATTCTCCTTCTCAAAGTCCTTAATTACTGAATTTGCTTGCCTTTTCAAAAAAGGACGGCGTTTGCCTGCCAAGAAATCATTTAATTCCTTTTCCAACTCCTTAAACAGAAGACGATTCTTTTCAGAATCAAACATATTTTTATTTTCTGATTCTTCATCACTCATCTCTGACACAGTTATCTCATTGAAAAAGTCATCAACAATGATTAAACTATGATAGAAGTTGTCACCTTTTTTATTCAACTTAGTCGTTTTCTTATATTTAATCTTATAATCATTATTGAGGAAATAGAAATTAGAGTATTCGTCAGTGGACTTTTTGTTCCAATTGATATACACACCATGAAAAGTATGTTTAGTATGATCACTGTCAAATACTTCAAACTTGATATCCTCTCTATCTCCTATAACAGACCTATAGTTTAACTCTTCTCCGTTAATAAGAATCTTCGCATCCTTTTTAACTTCCAAAAACCAAGCAAATCGGATTTGCAAATATGGAATAAACTTCTCGTTCACATAAGTCAACGATATATCCTTGTTTATATCTTTAAAGGAAACCACAGTACCAGAAGTGTTACTATACGACAATTGCTTATCACTCTTTTGGTAGCTTTTTAGATTATCACTATTTATATCTATGTCATATTCATACATAGTATCATTGAATAGATACCTTGTGTGCCAAGATGCAAACCTGGCAAACTTAAAGAAAGTCAAACGTCCATATCCATTTTTACCATGGATTAAATCAGACTTAGACTTCTTTTCTTTGCGTTTTGTCGAATCATAGAAAACTTTAAATTTTTCTGGCAACTCCTCATAGCAGATACCATCACCATTGTCTATAATTTCCATAGACTCAACAAAACCAAACTCATTGTTTGCATACTTTATATTGATGCCCACCTCCGTAGCATTAGCATCAAAGCCATTCCATATATATTCAGATATAGCCTTTGATGGGTTATAGCTTTTCAATATATGCTGGATACTTCGAGATGTCAAAACAACTTCATTACTTTCCATAAGCTTTATTTATATCGTATTTTGCTAAGATCCTATTTAGAACCACATCAAAGCGTTTTTTCTCATGTCTATCACCTATTTTGACTTTTTCATCATAATAGGTTTCAAAGAACTCCTTTTTCAATTCTGTAGGCATCATACCTATATGCCCTAACTGTTGCCATTTAAAATCAAGTTCTCCCTCTATAGCTACCCTTTTCAAATGGGCAGCATATCGAACAAAAGAATCCACTATTTTCTTATACGCATCTACATCTAATTCCATAACAACCTCTTTAGAAGTTCCATGATTGATTGTTGCCTCTTCTAAAAAGGTTTCTGCTCCATAGAATTCTGTTTTCGGGAAATCTGATTGCAAATTAAAGATAACCTGCAATATATAGTCACCCAAAATCATAGTAAGAATTTCATTGTCAAATTTTGCAAAATAAAATCCATTTTTGACTTTACAATAGTCCTTACATCTCAATAGCTTATATCTAAATGGTACATACTTTATTGTATCATCTACATTGGCCTGTCTTTCTTTTTGAACAAAATAACTCTTCAAATAGAGTTGAAGAGTGTTTTCAATATCCTCACCTAAAGTAAAGCCATAATCAGAAGTTACCGACATTCTCCATACAACCGACAACCAAAAGAACAAAGGAACATCATCATTAATGTTTTGTCCATTCCTTTGATTTTGAGCATATGGAGATTCCAGTAAGTCTGCAAGTCTTTTTTCACATTGTGGACAAAAGATAAAATCTTTAGCAACAGTATTCTTTGACAATTCTTCTTGTATACGTTCTTCTGTCAGTTTTTCTGTATCAAAAAGGCATTCAAGTTTCGTATCAGGTACAGCTCGACCTGTATACACGCTATCTTTTGTATCTGAAATAGAAAACAGAACCTCTGTATCTCTTTTTCCAGAACCATTATAACTTGTAAACATAGTTACCAAGAAACTTGGAATGACATGAGAATTTGTTTTTGTTGCTTCATTTTCTTGACATATCATACATTTTACACACATAATACAAAAATATTAAAAAACCTTACACTAACCCTTTTTACTATCGACAATAATCAAAATACTCCCTCACAGCTCCACCTACCACATTATATATTCCGAAGTCTTCCACTCCCAACGCATTCAATATGACTCGGCTCGTGTACAGCGACACCACCATCATAAAGAGCATTCGGAAGTAAAGAAGCAGCGTATTCTTTGCTATTCGCTTGGTAAATCACCGTTAGAACGTAACTACTGATTTTCAGCAGTTAGCACATCCAACATTTTTCAAAAAAAGCATATTATTAATTGGTATTGCCAAAGCTGCCAATTAGGCAGCCTTGACATTCACCTTTTTGTTCGAGTTATAATTACATGGGATTAGGGACATGAAGTCTTGCTCCCCCTCCATCAGTCGGGTGAGTATATCTTCTATATAATCGCCAAAATTAATGTCATTCAACTTGCAGCTCTCAAAAAGTGAGAACATAAAAGCTATGTTTTCCGCACCTAAATGGCTACCGGTATGCAACCAGTTTCGCCTTCCCATAGCCAAGTGGCGGAACATTCGTTCGACCGCATTGTTATGCATCTCGACACGACCATCCTGCAAAAACACCTTGAAAGCCTTCTCTATTGTCTCATATAAGACAGCCCTGTCTGCGGTAAACACCCTTATACAAGAGTCCTAGAAGATGGCATCTTCCTGTACACCGTGACTACGGCTACCCTCCTTGTATTCCATCACACAAAGCTTGGCTTCCATGGAGAGGGCTGCATGGTCTCCTCGACCAAGAAGTTCACCAATATTCACCATGTTATGCTTTCAAATAAGAGTTGAGCATTTCTTGTTCCGCCAAATAGCGAAGGAATTCGTCGGAAGCCTCGCCTGCCTTGGCTATATCCAATGGAGACATTTTGGTGTTATGACTTTTATCCCAGGCAGCATGCCAAGCTATATCATGCGACATTTCCGACAACGTCTTGGTATCAACATCTTTATATCTTGCTATCGCTTCGTCCAAGGCTTCTACTTCTGCCTTACTCAGCTCGTCCATGTCGGGCTTCTCACTTGACTTCACAAAGAACCAAGCACATTCGCCACCAGCTGGCAACAGAGAATCGCTAATGGACTTGACACTCTTGTTGTTGCCCTTCCCATTCATCAATTTCAACGCATCATAAAGATTAGAAGGAACTGGTCCGTGCTCCATGGCGATGATCTTGAACAAATGTATGAAATCGGTCTCACCACATTTATCCAAGACATACAAAGCAACTGCTTTGAGTTTTGCAACATCATCAGCCGACATTTTATTATTCTTCTTCATAACGATTACCTTGATTTTCTTCCCATCACCCCACATCTTGGGTTCCTCGAATCTCAGGAATACACCTATGATTCAAGCACTTACACGTTTTCATCTCGATATTCTTCATTTTTCCTTCGCCGTCTTTCTAGAAAAACAGCTACAATATCGTACAAAAATAAGGAAAAATATTGAGTAAGAGAGGGGAATTTACAAACTTTAACCCACAAAACGACAACAGATGCCGTCTCTCCTGCCCCTCCCCAGGACAAGCGAGGAGCAGGAGCAACGGGCATCCCTTGCTTACTTCTCTGCCATCATCTCATAATAGCGACGATTGATATCCGCCAACTTGCTCACTTCCGCAGTCACCTTCTCTTCCATCACTTGATTCAACGGACGAGAGAATGGCTCGAAATTCAAGTCCTTGCACTCCTTGGTGTGAAAAAAGAGAGTCGTACCTACATTCATCCACACTATTTGACGCTCCCACTCACTGTCATAGAACGAGAAGACGTAAAGGCACAAGTTCTCAAACTCCCACAGAGACATGTTCTTGCCCTCCTTGAGATGTTTGGTCACCGTATGAGTCAAGCCATAGTGCTGCTTGATCGACTCCATATCGACCAACCACTTCTCCAGAGTCTCACCGCCCGAACCATCTTCTCTCGCCTCCTTCTTCAGGTCTTTCATCCAAAGACGGAATTGGCTCCACGCAAGGCAGAAACGTTGCTCACCAGTCAGGATCTTGCCTGACAAAAAAACACATGGAGAAGAACTTTCTCCGCAACATTTAATAAATGTTTCATTTGTGTAAGAAATTAAATGATTAATACTGGAAATTGACCATATCGGTCATTTTCAAATTTCTGATCCAAACTTTATGCTTACCTTCGCCACCGAGATCGACAAGGCTGACACAGGGCTGAACCCTCTCTCGCAGGATTCAGCCTCACAGACTGAACTGAACTCTACTGGAAAAGACTTTGTTATATACAACGCAAGCAATATAATAATAAAAGTTTATATATCAATAGATTGCGTATATATTTAACACAGTTTTAACAAAAGGTGCTGATTCAGTGTTCAGCCTTCAGACCTCACCTCAGTTCGTAATCGTTACGGTTGCTGGGAACAATCAATTAAAACCTAATATCAAGATGGAACAGGTTGAAAATTTAACCACTAAAAACGAAGCAGCGGTCATGCCCTCCTACTTCAAGTCGCTTAACACCTCGGAAAGCCATCTGCTCGCTAGTTGGCAGTACTTGGAATACCTCATCCGCAAGGACGAGGCTCTGAAGATCATCACCGAGACCTATCGCAAGCGCCTCGCCATCGGCAAGCGTTTCGCCGATGAGTACAAACCGATGTCGCCTGGCATCACCATCTCCGCCGTCATGGATGGGTATGGCAAGAAGCTCGCCAACTTCGTGAGACCGTCCTACTTCCTCATGCTCGACTTCGACCACAAGACGAAGAAGAAAATCGAGGAGTGCATGGACCTTCTCCGACAGGATGAGCACGTCTTCGCCGCCTACGTCACCATCAGCGGCAAGGGATTCCGCATCTTCTGCCCCTACTCGCCGATAGAGGACGAGGACGTGACCGTGCTGGAACTCTTCGACGTGATGATCCACAAGGCGATGGACCATTTCACTCATCTGCTGGGATGCGAACCCGACAAGGCTTGCACCGACATCACCCGGATCTCTGGTCTTGCCCACGACCCCAATGCCTTCTTCCGCAAGGATGCCGTGCCGTTCTGCCTCGGTCCCAACGATCTCAAGGTGCTCTACACCCGAAAGGCCAACGAGACCCGGTACGCCCAGATGATGGAGAAGCGAAAGGCGAAGAAGATGGCTGCCGAGGTGAAGAGCATGAACGCCACGGCTCCTTCCATCGAGGAGGCGGCACAGCCCATCCAGCACCTGCTCAACCAGTGGGGCTACCAGTTTGAGTCGGGGCGACACAACGAGTATGTCGTACAGTTCGCCAAGGTCTGCATCCTCTATGGCATCCCCCAGGAAGAGGCGCTCTCCTATGCCGTCACCGAGTTTGGAAGCAGCTATGGCGACACGGCTTCCGTGATGAAGTCGTGCTACAAGCACACCGAGAAGTTTGGTAAGTGGCACTTCAGGAGAAAGGGCGAGGAGTCCACCTTCCGCTCCTCTCCCAACGCCATCAAGCAGTGGCTCTCGATGCACTACGAGATGCAGCACAACTTGGTGACGGGAGCCTATGAGCTGAGAAGCCTCATGGTGCTGACGGGCAAGTACCCAAACTGGACTCTGGTAGATGACAACATCGAGAACTCGCTCTGGCTGGAGATGAACGAGGACGGCATGAAGGTGACCTGCAAGACGCTCCACAACATCATCAACAGCGACTTCAGCCAGCCTTTCGACCCTCTCGTGGACTATCTCAAAGAGTTGCCTGAGTGGAAAGAGGAAAGCGATCCCGACTACATCGACCAACTCGCCGACACCATCCACGTCATCGACAAGCCGGACTATCATCACACCCAGGAGGAGTTCCGCTATTTCTTCAAGAAGTGGCTCGTGGCGATGGTGGTGGCATGGGAATCACTGAAGGTGGTCAACCAGGTCATCCTCATCCTCGTGGGAAGGGGTGGCATCTTCAAGACTACCTTCTTCGCCTACCTCTTGCCGCCTATCCTGCGCCAGTACTTCATCAACGACTCCACAGCCAACTACACCGACAAGGATTTTATGGAGGCTTGTTCGAGCAAGGCGGTGCTCTGCATGGACGAGTTTGAGTGCATCTTCGGCAAGAACCTGAGTGCCTTCAAGAGTGCCATCACCAAGCTCACGTTCTCCATTCGCCGACCTTACGACAAGTACCGCAGCGAGTTGCCCCATCGTGGAAGCCTCTGTGGAACGAGCAACAGCCAGCAGTTTATCACCGACGATGAGAACCGCCGTTACTCACCTTGGATCGTGGAGAGCATAGAGAGTCCGATAGAGCAGCCCATCGACTACACCCATGTCTATGCCGAGGCTGTGGCTTTGGGCAAGAAGGTGACGAAGGAGAAAGAGCACAAGGAGGGTGACTGGACGTTCTGGTTGAACCGTGCCGACATCGAGCTGATGCGCCAGCACAACCGTCTCTTCATGGTAGCCAACTATGCCGAGGAGCAGATTCTGCGCTACTACAAGGTGCCTGACGAGACCACCGACGTGAATTTCATCAAGTTCCGTTACAGTGCTGAGATCTTGGAACGCATCGGCAGCAACCCGGCTCTCCGCCAGAACCTCAATAAGCAGAACATCGGCAGCGTGATGTCGCAACTGGGCTTCAAGAAGATTCACAAGGAGAAGGGCAACGGATGGGCTGTCATCGAGAAGGAGCCGCTGGAACTGAACAACGATGCCGCCGTGAGTCCAAACGACAAGTTGGAAGACTAGCAGAGAAAATTCTGTGACTAGCAGAGAAATCTCTGTTAGTCATAGAGAAATCTCGAAAGAGTCACGATGGCGTAAGCCCAATTATAAATTATAAATTACAAATTATAAATTATAAATTATAAATTATAAATTGGATATAGCAAAGTTGGGTGAGTTTGGTCTCATCGACCACCTCACCAAAGGATATGAGAACAAGAACGCTTCCACCATCTATGGTGTAGGTGACGACTGTGCCGTCATGCACTATCCCGACAAGGAAGTGCTGGTGACGAGCGACATGCTCATGGAAGGTGTCCACTTCGACCTCACCTACATCGACTTGCAGCATTTAGGCTACAAGAGTGCGATGGTGAACATCAGTGACATCTTTGCCATGAACGGAACGCCTCGACAGATGGTAGTAAGTTTGGCACTGAGCAAGCGTTTCAAGGTGGAAGATGTCGAAGAGTTCTACAAAGGCTTGCGTATGGCATGTGACAAGTGGGGCATCGACATCGTGGGTGGAGACACCACCTCTTCCTATACGGGTCTAGCCATCAGCATCACTTGCATCGGCGAAGCCAACAAGGAGGACATCGTCTATCGCAATGGTGCCAAAGAGACAGACCTCATCTGTGTAACAGGTGACCTCGGCGCTGCCTATATGGGACTCCAACTCCTGGAAAGAGAAAAAGCCGTCTATTACGGACAGGTGGAAGACATCCGAAAGAAAATCGCCGAGGCTAAGGCTAACGGAGAGACACAACGACTCGCCGCACTCAACCAAGACCTTGCAAACATGCGCAATTTCGAACCAGACTTCGCTGGCAAGGAATACTTGTTGCAACGCCAACTTCAACCAGAGGCTCGTGGCGACATCATCGCCCAACTGCGTGAGGCAGGCATTCGTCCTACGGCAATGATGGATATCAGTGATGGACTCAGCAGCGAGCTGATGCACATCTGCCAACAAAGCCACTGCGGCTGCCGTGTCTATGAGAAGAACATTCCAATCGACTATCAGACAGCAGTACAGGCAGAAGAGTTCAACATGAATCTCACCACTTGTGCGATGAACGGTGGTGAAGACTACGAGCTCCTCTTCACCGTTTCTATCGGCGACCATGCCAAGATAGAGGAAATGGAGGGAGTCAAGCAGATAGGTTACATCACACAAGAGAACCTAGGCAAGATGCTCATCACAAGAGATGGACAGGAGTTCGAGCTGAAGGCTCAAGGATGGAATCCATTGAAAGACTAGCATCTTTTAGTTAATAAATATTAAGTAAGAGAAAATCTTTCGATTTCTCTTGCTTAATTCAAAAACTTGTTGTACCTTTGCAACCGCAAAAAGAAAATGGTGCCATAGCTCAGTTGGTAGAGCAAAGGACTGAAAATCCTTGTGTCCCCGGTTCGATTCCTGGTGGTACCACTCCTCCTTTCATTTAGGCGGTTTCTGACTTCGGTTAGAGCCGCCTTTTTTTGCATTTATCGCATGATAGGAATATACCCATTAACAATACAAACAAGAATATAAACAAACCAAACTTAAAAACTTATGAGAAAGATTTTGTTATCCCTACTGGCTATCTTAGGCATGGCTACGACTTATGCCCAAGACTACAGCAAGTATTACCAGAACTTGCCGGTACAGATGTCACAGCCTATCCTACCCGCCATTCCTGCCAATCAGGTTAGCATCCTAGACTGCGGAGGAAAAGGTGATGGAACAACCATTAACACCCAGGCGTTCAGCAAGGCCATCAGCCAACTGAGCAAGAAAGGTGGCGGTCATCTCAACGTTCCAGCTGGCATCTACCTCACTGGCCTCATCTCGCTCAAAGACAACATCGACTTACACTTGGAGAAAAATGCCATCATCGTATTCTCCGAGGACAAGAACGACCTCATCAAGACCGACGCTGCCACTGGCAAGAAAGAGGAAAGAGCTTCAACTGCCATTACAGCCAGCAAGCGCAAGAATATCTCCATCACTGGCGAAGGCACCATTGACGGAAATGGCGAATGGTGGCGACCTGTGAAGAGAAGCAAGGTGAGCGATGTGGAGTGGAAACAGTTCCAGGAAATGGGTGGCACACTCAATGAGAAAGGTGACATCTGGTACCCACTCAACCTCAAGAAGACTCCCAACGTCGTAGATAATATCGACGCACAGGAGAAAGTGCGCAATCACTTGATTCGCTTCACGGATTGCGAGAATGTGCTGGTACAAGGAGTGACACTTCTCAATTCTCCTCGTTTCCATCTCATCCCTACCCGATGCAAGAACGTCGTCATTGACGGCATCACCGTGAAATGCCCTTGGAATGCACAAAATGGAGATGCCATCGACATCTCTAGTTGCAAGGACGTACTGATTGTCAACAACATCGTGGATGCTGGCGACGATGGCATCTGCATGAAAGGCGGCGCTGGAGCAGCAGGTGTTGCGGCTGGTCCTTGCGAGAACATCAACATCCAAGACAATACCGTTTACCATGCCCATGGCGGTTTTGTGATTGGAAGCGAGTTCTCTGGCGGCATGAAGAACATCGTGGTACGCAACAATACCTTCCAAGGTACAGATGCAGGCTTGCGCTTCAAGAGTGCAGCCAAACGAGGTGGCACTACGGAGAACATCTTCATCGACCACATCTATATGACCGACATCACGGGCGATGCCATCACCTTCGAGACCACCTACTTCGACAACCATGTAGGTGCCAAGATGCCAACGGCTCCCGTCAAGCAGGAATATTTGCCTAACTTCCAAGACATCCACATCAGCAACGTCTATGTACGTGGTTGCAAGAATGGCATTGTGGCTCATGGAGCCGAGAGAATGATTCACGACATCAGCATCAAGGATTGCAACATCTTCTACAACAAGAAAGACAAGGACATCGACACCTCTTGCAAGATTTCGCTAGAGAACGTCAACTTCTCTACTTTTGCACAGTAAGCGTGGTGTCGCTGACCACAAAATGAATATCGAGACCTTCATAAGGCATACCATATACCTTATGAGGGTCTTTTTGGTAATGTGGCCGTGGGTCTTGCGCCAAGACTTCCTTCAGCACTTCCATCTTATCAGAAGTCAATCCTTGCTGTTTCAAATGTGCCGCTACATCCACAGGCACCACAACCTCCAATCGCTTCCACTTTCTCGTATCCACAAAACCACTTCTGGCATCCGGATGTGAGTCGGCATACACCACATAAGGCTTGATATCATAGATAGGAGTGCCATCCATCAAGTCAGCTCCCTTCACATGAATAATAGGACCATTGGTTCCATCCCACTCTACCCTAGAAAGTCGAACGGAAGACAAGCCGATATTGTTGGGGCGAAAAGGGCTGCGAGTGGCAAAGACGCCCATCTTCTCATTTCCGCCCAACACCGGAGGACGCACTACAGGACTATTCGCCTGATGCTTGTTGGCTGAGAACTCCCATATCAGCCACAGATAATCAAAGCCCTCGATACCACGCAAGGCATCGGGATTTCGATACTCCGGTTCAAAGACAATCTGTCCTTCCAACTCTTCCACCAATCCAGCCTGCTTAGGTATTCCAAACTTACTCGTAAATGGCGAGCGAAATCTTGCTATTGGTTTTATTTCCATTCTTTCCCTATTTTTTCATTCAAGACTTACACCTTATTATATATAAGGCAACACAATGCAGCTTATCTTATGCAAAGATACATTATTTTTGTTTCTCGCCCAAATATGCGCCCAATAATTTTGTATTATCCGCAAAATAATGTACCTTTGCAGACAAAACAATAATAGAAAAAATGAAGATACAAAGACCTCTATATGAGATATGGCTCCAAAAGCCTGGTGAATTGGGCATCTATCAGCAGATAGAACGTGCCGGACGAGTATGCTACAAGAGTGAGAATAACACGACCGAAGATTCGGCAAAGCCCTTTGTCGGTCGCATGATTGAGCATGAGCACTTTGCGATGCTAGAACATGGAACCGTTTACCTTGCTTGCAGCCATGGCGAACTTCCTCTCTACCTCACCAATAAGTTTTCTCGTGTCAATACCATCGATGGCAAGGATTACATCACCACCAATTTGCGTGTGATGGCAGAGAACAAGACATTGGACGACTTGAAATACCGTTGTGATTACGAGGAAGGCAAGCATGAGCTTCGCATCACCGTACATTTCACTACCCAGATTGCCATCACCAGAGAGTACAATCGTCATCGCGCCAACTCCATGGCAGAGCAGAGCACTCGCTACTGCAACTACACCAAGAACAAGTTTGGAAGCGAGATCTGCATCAACTTACCTACTTGGATAGAGGAAAAGACTGATTTTGGTGGCATCATCAACGAAGAGGGAAAATGCCACTTTGGAGATATCGACGAGACCAATGAGGAGAAGTTCCAAGAATTGTGCGAGGACATCGCCAACCAAGAGACCGAAGACTGGACCCTACTCGACAGTTGGTTCTTTGCCAACCAAGCTGCCGAGTTTGCCTATATGAAGTTGATTGAAGCAGGTTGCAAACCTCAGGAGGCTCGTGTCATTTTACCACTCGACACCAATACCGAGTTGGTTCACACAGCTTTCGTTAGCGATTGGAAACATTTCTTCGATCTCCGTGCCTTAGGTACGACAGGAGCACCTCACCCAGATGCCAAAGTTTTGGCATATCCACTCTATGAGGAGTTCAAATCCAAGGGTTATTTGAAGTAAGAAGTATAAAGAAAGATTAAAAAACACATCGTAAATGCAGATTTTCCATTTTTCGTACAAACGATATGAGAAAATTCTGTATCTTTGCGATGTGTTTTTCATAGTATTAGATTTAAGGTTATCAAGGTTGGGGCTACAGCGGTAGC
>OIYR01000751.1_pt1 | contig 17555 bp, 13 predicted proteins | sample 1588221 | NCBI WGS metagenome assembly OIYR01 (sample SAMN03283292) | human gut metagenome | biome: human-associated habitat; material: feces | host: Homo sapiens | place: Peru | collected 2012 | reverse complement strand
TTATTTTTTATAATCTTATAAATAATTTATACTATTTTAGAATTTTAAGCTTTTTTAAGAGCCGCCGCTAATATTTTATCTAAAGGCAAAATTTCATCAACTCCGCCTCTTGCAATAGCCTCTCTCGGCATTCCAAATACGGTGCAAGTCTCTTCGTTTTGAGCTATATTATAAGCGCCTGCGTCATGCATTTCTTTCATGCCGTTTGCTCCATCGTCTCCCATACCCGTGAGAATAATTCCTATAGCTTTATGTTTTGCGTAAACTGCGCCGCTTCTAAATAAAACATCGACTGAAGGTCTATGTCTTGTGACAGGGTCGCCGTCTCTAACTTCAACATAATATTTTCCGTTTCTTACTTTTATCATAGTATGTTTTGCGCCTCGAGATAAAATAGCCTGCCCTCTTCCAACGCTCATTCCGTCTTCAGATTCAAAAACTTCTATTTTCAAAACATTATTCAATCTTTTTGCAAAAGAAGTTGTAAAATGTTCGGGCATATGTTGAGTTATCACTATAGGAGGAGCGGACGGAGTGACATCTTTTAAGCATTCGACTAACGCTTCAGTTCCGCCAGTAGAAGAACCTATTAAAATTATTTTATCTAATGGAACTTCTCTCGAAGGAGTTAAAGGAAGTATAATATCCGCCGTATTTTTTTGATATACTTTAAATCCAGAAGTTTGCGGAGCTTCCAAGTTAATAGAAGAAGTATGAATAACGCTTTCTTTAATATCGCCAGGAATAGATATGCCATGCTTTTTGTAGAATTTGCCTCTGTTAGCATAAGCGTTTTTTATCTTTTCAACCAAATCGGTGGCAAGCTCCTCGACTCCATCTCTAACATTAGCCGAAGGTTTTATAACATAATCGAAAGCGCCTATATTTAAAGCGTCCAAAGCAAGCTCTCTATGTTTTTCAAGCAAAGAGCTAAACATAATTACTGGAATAGGGTTATTCAGCATAAGCTTTTTTAAATAAGTTATTCCGTCCATTTCGGGCATTTCGATATCCAAAGTTAGAATATCTGGTTTTAAGGTTTTAATTTTACTTTCGGCAAGTATAGGATTAGCCGCCGTCCCAACCATTTCTAAAGAAGGGTCAGAACTCACGATTTTAGTAAGAAGTTGCCTAATCAAGGCGCTGTCATCGACAGACATTACTTTAATTTTAGTAGCCATATAATAATCCTTTAAAAATTTTATTAAAACAATGTAATATCAGATTTCTCTTCAATTTTGTTTTGTAAGCTTTTAGAATATTTAATTTCTTGCTCAACGGAAAACTCTTTAGTTTGACTTTCCATTTTCTTCATTAAAACTCTATTTTCCGTATTGAAAAAAAATACTTTTCTGGGCCATGAGCCTCCTATATCTTCGCTTATAATCGGAATTTTCTCTTCGGATAAAAAATTTTTTGCAAATCTTATATTCTTATCGGGAATTTGAAGCAAATTACTAGTCATACCCGTAAGAACATGTCCGCCTCCAAATATTTTTGCCGTAAGATTTTCTTTTTTTCCGCCTAATTTTATTATTTCGTTAATCAAAACTTCCATAGCAAATAATCCGTATCTCGTATGATTATAATCGTCTTCTGGATTTTCCCATTCTCTCATTTCTGGAAGCATAAAATGATTCATTCCGCCGAATTTTAATTTATTTTCAAAAAGGCATACCGAAATACAACTTCCCAAAACAGTCTTTATAACGGCTGGCTCTTTAGAAGCGTAATAGCCTCCTATGTATATCGTAATTCTCTTAAAATTACTATCTGCGGCGGATGGAAAATCTACCATAAAACTAAATCCCTCTATATATTAAATCTTTTTATATATATTACTTGAAACATATTTAAATTTATCCGATATTCCAAATAAAGTTTCAGAATGCCCTATAAATACCAAACTATCTTCTTTCATATATCTATAAAATTTATTAAATAATTCTTTTTGAAAATCTTTATCAAAATAAATTATAACATTTCTACAAAAAATCAAGTCAAACATAGTATGAATATCAAAATCGGATTCTTTAAAATTTAATTGCCTAAAAAATAAATCCTTTTGCAATATTTCTTTTACTTTATAAAATCCCGCCTTTTCTCCCGTGCCTTTAAGAAAATATTTTTTCAATATGCTATTCGCTATCGGGTCTACGGATTCTTCTTTATAAACTCCTCGCATTGCATGAGAGAGAACATTTGTATCAATATCGCTTGCCAAAATTTTAATATCGTATTTGCCATATCTTTCGCCAAAATATTCATGCAAAGTCATAGCTATAGTATAAGGTTCTTCTCCCGTAGAACAAGCAGCTGACCATATTCTTAAATTTTTAACTCTGCCTTCTTGATATGATTTTTCCCAAGATGGTAAAAAATTACTTTTCATATATTCAAAATGTTTATTTTCTCTAAAAAAATCGGTTTTGTTTGTGGTAACGGCATTTATAAAATTTGTAATCTCTTCTTCATCGGATACATTTTTTAAGAAATCTATATATTCTTTAAAAGAAGACATATTTAAAGCTCTTAATCTTTTGATTATTCTTGAATTAACTAAAGCTCTTTTATGCTCCGACATTTGAATACGAGTTTTATCGTATATAATTTTAACCAAATCGTTAAACTCGGCGTCTGTCAAAGATGGCATACGAGAATTTAAATCTTCCATAAATCAAAACCTATTGTATCATTTTATTAATTTCTTCGTTTGATTTTACTATATCGTCTATAGGCAAAACCATAATAATTTTATTTTCAAGCCTTATAACATTTGATATTTGAAGTCCTCTCATATTGTCAATAGGAGTTTCCGTTATTTGACTTTCAAACACGGTTATAACATCGCTTACTATATCCGCCAATATTCCAAATCTTCTATTTGAGTTAGATATTACTATAATAACATCGTCTTCAATAGAATGGTCGTCTCTTCTTTCAAGTCCAAATCTTATTCTTATATCGACTACATGCAAAATATTTCCTCTTAAATTAATAAGTCCTCTCATATATTTAGGGCTTCCAGGAACGGGAGTAATATTTGTAACGCTTACGATACTTTCAATACTTAAAACATCTAAAGCGTATTCTTCGTTATCTATTTTAAATACCAAAAACTGTTGGCTAGGTTCGGTAGAAATATTTTCTTTATTTTCTAAACTTCCCACTTGAGGTATATTAGCCGAATTAATTTTTTGATTATCTAACATAATTTAATTCTCCTTTATTTCTCAACCGTTATTAATTTTGCCTTGTAAGGATATATTAACCAATCCCTGAATATCTATAATAAGAGCTATTCTTCCGTCTCCAAGTATAGTTCCGCCAGAAATTCCAGAATGCTTACTAAATGCAGAATCCAAAGATTTAATAACCACTTGTTGTTGGTCTAATAATTCGTCTACAAAAATAGCGCATCTTCTATATCCAGCTTCGACAACTACTACTATGCCGTTATCTATATCTTCAATATGAGTGTCGATTTCAAAAACTTTGTGAAGTCTTATAAGAGGCAAATATTCGTCTCTAATTTTTATCATCTCGCCTCTTCCTTCAAAAGGTTTTATCTGCTCGTTTTTCACTTTCATTTGTTCTATAATAGATATTAAAGGCATTATATATATTTGTTCGCCCAAAGCGAAAGTAATTCCTTCTATAATAGCCAAAGTTAAAGGCAATTTTATTATAAATGTGCTTCCTTTTCCTTCTTCCGACTTTATCTCTATTTTTCCTTTCATTTTTTCAACATTCGCTCTAACGACATCCATGCCGACTCCTCTACCCGATATATCTGTAATTTTTTCGGCGGTTGAAAGTCCAGGGCTGAATATTGTTCTGTAGATTTCCGCATCCGAATATTTTCCGTCTTTAGATAATAAGCCTTTTTCTATTGCCTTATTATAAATTCTTTCTTTATTTAATCCGTTGCCATCGTCTGAAACTTCAATTACGACATGCCCTTCTTGATGAGCCGCCGACATAGTTATAGTTCCAAATTCTGGTTTTCCTCTTGCAATTCTCTCTTCTTTTGTCCTCTCTATTCCATGGTCCATAGAATTTCTTATAATATGTTTCAAAGGGTCGGATAACTGCTCTAACATATTTTTATCTATTTCGGTAGTCTCTCCTTTAAGAACGAGTTTTACTTCTTTATTTAATTCTAAATTCAAATCTCTAACATATCTATGGAATTGATTAAATATAGGTCCCACTGGCATCATACGAATATTCATAACTTCTTCTTGTATCTGTCTTGAAGTCCTATCCATTGAACTTACCGCTTCTTTTAATCCGTTATCTATATCCAAACTTTGAGTAAGTTGCATTATTCTCGATTGCGCTATAACAAGCTCTCCGATTAAATTCATTAAACTGTCTAACTTTCTTGTATCGACTCTAACTGTAGAAGGCGCTTGCACTTTTACAGAAGAAGACGCTTGACTTTTTGCAGCTGAAGTTTGAGGTTTTGCTTGCTCTGTTTTAATCTCTTCTTTAATTTCTTCTTGGCTTTTAGTCTCTTCAATAGTTTTTTCTTCTTTTGTTTCTTCTGCAACTTGAGTTTCCTTTTGAGTTTCGATTTTATCTTCTTTCTGAACCGAAACTTTTGCATCCGAAATATTAATATCGTTATCGTCTATTACGAATAAAAATATATTTTGAACCTGCTCTAAAGTAGAGTTTGTAGAAATATCTAATGAAAATTGAGTATAACATGTATAAGGGTCTTCCAAAGCAGAAATTGGAAGCACATTTGAGCTATCAATTTTCAAATTGCTTATAGTTCCTATATCTCTAAGGTCATTTAAAAACATAAGAGGGTCGATACCGTTATCAAATATCGTGGCTTTAAAACTCATACTTATATGAAATACATTAGAACCGCTTGAGCTTTCTTCTTTTTTTTCAGGCTCTTCTATAGCTTGCGCTTGCGTTGAAGTTTGAGTTTCTTTTTTTACAGTAGGAGCGGCGCTTGAAGTCGTTGGCGCTTGAACGGATGCGTCTATTTCGTTTCCGTCTGCTATCGCTTTAATTTTCGCCTTTAGAGATTCTATATTATTAACTCCGTCAGCTTCGCCTTTTCCGTCTATAATATTTTGAAGCATTATTTTAACGGTATCTAAAAATTCTAATAAAACGGTTATCATTGTGGGAGTTACATCCAATTTACCGCTTCTAACTTTCTCAAGTAAATTTTCCGCCACATGATTTAATTCGCTCATAGTAGTAAATCCAACCGTTCCAGCTGAAGATTTTAAAGTATGGGCGCTTCTGAATATTTTATTTAATAAATCTTCATCGCTTTTATTGTCTTCCAATAAAACTAAATCGTTTTCAAGACCTTCGACTATTTCATTAGCTTCGCTTAAAAATATCGAAATAAACTCATCGCTGTCAAACATATATTATATTCCTCTTTTATATTTCTTAAAATAGCTCAATTTAAGAATCGTTTAACTACATCTAAAAGCTGAGTAGGATTAAACGGTTTTACAAGCCAACCGCTCGCTCCCGCCGCCTTGCCTTCCATTTTCTTTTCATCTTGCGATTCTGTCGTAAGCATAAGAATAGGAGTATATTTGTATTGGTCGAATTTCCTAACATTTTTTATAAATTCTATTCCGTCCATTTTAGGCATATTAAGGTCGGTTATTATCATATCGATAGTAGGAGATTTGCCTAAAACCTCCAAACCCGTAGTTCCATCGTCTGCAGACAAAACCTCATAACTGCCTTTTTTTAATGTATATTCAACGGATGCGCGAGCAGTATTTGAATCGTCCACTATTAGTATTGTTTTAGCCATATATTTAACCTCTTATTTTCATTTATATTAAAATTTTAATTATTTAAATATTCTATAAATAAATTATCTAATCCTTCAACTATAAGTTTTTTTTGATTTTTATCAAGTTCTTTTTTCACGGCATATAGTATTTGAAGTCCAGCCAAATCCACATGCGCTCCTTCGGGAAATCTTACGGTAATATCTTCGTTATAATTAGCGGCTTTAAATACATTCTTAAAATATTTTCCCATAGTCCTCACATTAAGATTATCGTCTATTTCCATAACCGACATTTTTAATACCTCCGAATAAATTGTAATATATTATAAATCTATATTAAAATAAAGTAAAATCGCCGCTGTCGGCTCCTTCCTCTATATTTATATCGACATTTGGCGCATTTTCTCCAGTTAAAACGCTATTTGCAATCATTCTCTCTTTCTTTATAGTATAAGAATTTATTATATCCCAATATTTATTGCTTTCTATTTTCCACTCCTTAATGCCCAAAGAATCGTAATATTTATCTTTTTTTTCTTTTATAATTCCTCTCATTTTATCAAAAATATCCGTAATTTCGTTTATCTTTGTAAGTAAAACGCTTAAAGAACTTAAATCTATTAAAGTTTTATCTATAAGCACAAATAATTCTTTTGCATGACTTTCTAATCTTTTAACATTATTATCTATTATATATTTTGATTCTTGCAACCTATTATTAACATTTTCCGTCATAGATTCTATAAAAAAATTCTCGTTTGACTGCTGATTAATATTTAACTTAAACTTATTTATAGATTTTATTATTTCCGCTTTAATATCTCTAAATTGTTCTAAACATTTATCAACCGTTTCCGTTATATCCGAAGCTATGCTTTCTATACTTTCCATAGAAAAATTTTGAGAGTTTGTAAACATATCGGCGTTTTTTTCAAGCTCTATTTTCGATAAAAAATTAATAGAGTTAAAAGCCTTCGCTATATTTTTCGTCTCTAAAAACATATTTTCTAATTCTTCTATAGAATCGACTATCGCTACATTATTATCGGAAATTCTATATTTATTTGTTAAAGATAATTTAAAATTTTCTAAATAAAGTTTAATAAAATTAACATATTCTTCAAATATCAAATCCGAAACCGTAAAAGGAAATTCCGATTTTCCCGATTCCGTGCCTATCATATATTCGACTATAATATTTCTATCAAAAGCGATATCGGAAAGCAAATTTTCAAATTCTTTCAAACTCTTATATATAAAAGAATTCGTATCGCTTATCTCTTCATAAATAGATTTAAAATTTTCTATAATCAAATTTAATACGACATCGTCAAAAGTCAATAAATCCAATAATTTATGCTCTATAGATTTATTGCTATCTTCTTCTAATTCTTTAAAATCCATATCTTCTACCATAGAACCGTAATATTCAATAAATTTTTTATTTTCATGAACTATAGATTTTATCGATTCTATTATATGTTCGGTTTGCTGTCTTACAATATCCTCTCTCGGCAAAACCATCATTATTTCAAAAATATAATCGTAAGTATTATCGATTCTCGAAAGAATATTCGATATCATATTTGAAAAAGTAGCGAAAGAATTAACCATATTATTATGTTCTTTAAATAATTGCTCTTTCATTATAATAAAATTCTGTTTTTGAAGCTCATTGACTTTAAGAATTTCGGTTTTAAAATTTTCAAATCTGTCAAATAATTCATGTCCTAATTTATTCATATTATCCGCTTGTTCGTTTGAAATATCCGACATATTTATTATATTTTTTGATATTTCTCCGAAAGCTCTTCCTTCTACTCCATGTTTTGAAGAAATAATAATTGCATTCAAAGAATATACTTTTATTTGGTCCGCTAATTTTTTTATCTGTTCTATCGATTCTACTACGGCGTTTATTCTATCGACATCCTGAATAAGAGTTTCCGATAGCTGATTATCGTTATCTATAAGATTTTGCATTCTGTCAAAAGATTTTAAAAAATCATCCTGATTTTCTTTTAAGTCGTCTGAAAATTTCTTTTTATTTTTGTCTTTATCTTCGCCTAAAAAATATGATAATAAATAATTTGCCTTTTCATTTTCTTTTTTCATTTCTTGTTCGATTATTGGAAATTTTTCTGCAATAAAACCATATACTCTTCCAACTTCAATTAAAAAAGATTCTATATCCTTAACCGTAGTTTCGAGTATTGCCGAATAATCGAATATATCTTGACTTATATTTTTATCTATCACTTCAGGCATTTAAATATTTTCCTATTTTACCGTCTAATTTAATAATTTTTATATATTTAATTAAATATAACATTTATTATAACTTTTTGCAAGTAATATATTTAATATAATTTATATAGAAATATTTTTAAAATGAAATATATTAATTAATATAAAACTTTTTAGTTTATTAAATAATTTTAAAATAATCTTTAAAAAAAAGAGGAACTTTTTTAAGATTTATTCGTCTAAATAAATTATACAAATAATAAATATTAAAATAAATAAAGGAATATTATTAATGAGAAATTTTTTAGAATTAGTAGTAAAAAAACCCGTTTCGGTTTTTATGGGAATGGTTGCCGTTTTGATTTTGGGCTTTGTAAGTTTAACAAAATTATCTGTTGATTTTCTGCCCGATATGGAACTTCCTTATATAACGGTTCAAACGAAATACGAAAATGCGGGACCAGAAGAAGTAGAAAAATCGGTTACAAGAATAATAGAAAATTCCGTGGCGACTGTAAGCGGTATTAAAACTATAACTTCGACTTCAAAAGAAGGACAATCTACAGTATTCGTTGAATTTAATTGGGGAGTAGATTTGGCAAGCGCAACCGCGGATATTAGAGAAGCCATAGATTCGGCTAAAAATTCTTTGCCAGACGATGCCGATAGTCCGACAGTTTTTAAATTTTCAACCGATATGATGCCAATGATGGAAATAGCTTTTTTCGGAACTGATAATTTAGGCGCTTTATATACTTTAGTCGACAATCAAATTTTAAATAAAATAGAGCAGGCTTCGGGCGTTGCGAGAGCGGAGATAAGAGGCGGACTTAAAACCGAAATGAAAGTCGATATAGTTTTAAATAGACTTCATGCTTATGGATTAAATATTAACGATATAGTTTCTTTGCTTTCTTCAGAAAATCAAAATTTATCGGGAGGAGAAACTTACGAAGGATTTTATAAATATACTTTAAGAACTATGGGCGAATTTACGGAAGAAGAAGATATTGAAAATACCGTTGTCGCTTTAAAAACAAATAATACTCCGATAAAATTAAAAGAAATAGGCAGAGTTTATCAAGGTTATTCTGACGATACGGAAATTGTAAAAATAAACGGTTCACCTTCCGTGTCGGTTTCGGTAAATAAAGAATCGGGAGGAAACGCCGTTAATGTTTCAAAGTCGGTTCAAAAACAACTTGATAATTTAAATTTACCCGAAGGCATTGAATATCAAATATTATTTAATAGCGCCGATACGGTTAATGAATCTATTAAAGGAGTTTTGAATACGGCTTGGCAAGGCGGACTTTTTGCAATAATGATTCTTATGATTTATTTATGGAATATTAAAACCGTGTCGGTTATAGCGATTTCGATTCCTATGTCTATAATAATAACTTTTACTTTAATGTATTTTATGGGAATAACTTTAAATATAATTTCTTTGTCGGGTTTGGTTTTGGGAATAGGGATGATGGTTGATAATTCTATTGTAGTTTTGGAAAATATATTTTATTACAGAAACGAAGGCTATGGAAAATATTCAAGCGCAATAAACGGCACTTCTTCGGTGGCGCTTGCAATATCGGCTTCAACTTTAACTACAATTGCAGTGTTTTTGCCTTTCTTGTTTGTAGAAGGAGAGACGGGACAATTATTTAAAGATTTATGCATAACCGTTACGGTTTCTATGATTGGCTCATTGTTTGTGGCTTTAACTATAGTTCCAATGCTTGGAGCGGGATTAATTACAAATAAAAAAATAGCGGCTTTAATTCCGATAGAAAATTTCTTTAATGAAAAATTTCACAGTAAAATAAAAAATATTTATTCAAAAATTTTAAATTATTCTATAAAAAATAAAATGAAAGTTTTTATTCCTTCTCTATTGGCGGCTTTTATTATAATTATATTAGGATTAATATTTATCGGAAAAGAAGGCTTTCCGTCTACGGACGAAGGACAATTTAAAATAGATATAAAAATGCCCGTTGGGACAAAATCGGCTCAAACTCAAACATTCGTTAGCAGAATGGAAAAAGAAATTGAAACTGCAATAGGCGAAGATTTTGACAGAATGCAATCGAGAGTAAAATCGGGTTCGGATGAAAACTCTGCAGAAATAAGAATTCAATTAAGAGAAAAAAGCGAAGGAAGAAAAAAATCTCTAAACGAATATATTGAAATTACTAGAAATATCCTCTCTTCTTATCCCGCTCAAATAAATATATCGGCGGTTTCTACAACGGTAATAGGAGGCGGAGGAAATAATAGCGGCGGACAGTCTATAAAAATAGAACTTATAGGAGACGATTTGGATAAATCGACAGAAGTCGCAAATAATATAATAAATGCAATTTCTGATATTGAAGGAATAAGAGAGCCAAGATTAAGTCGAGACGATTCAAATCCCGAACTTAAAATTTATGTAAATAGAGAGATAGCCGCTAAAATGGGAATAAATGTAAAAACTATAGCAAATATAGTAAAGACAAGTTTCGCGGGAACTACCGCGACTACTATGACGCCTGCAAATTCGGATGTCACAGATATTGATGTTAAAGTGCAACTTGGAGAGCCAGACAGATTAAATATTGACGATATAAATAGATTAATGATTCCAACTTCAAGCGGAATGACTCCGATTTCTTCGATAGCGACTATAGAAAGAAGCTACGGACCTACTGAAATTGAAAGAAAAGACAGCGCAAGAATAACGACTATAACGGCATCGGGTTATGGCAGAGCTTTAAATGAAATAATAGCGGATATTCAAAATAAAATAAAAAACGAAGTGTTTATTCCTTCGGGATTTAGTGTAAATTATAGCGGAGATTTTGAAGATATGAACGAAGCTTTCGGACAACTTTTACAAGCTTTAATACTCGCTTTGGTTTTGGTTTATTCTATAATGGCGAGTCAATTTGAATCTTTTATAGCGCCTTTTGTAATAGCTTTTGCAGTTCCTTTTGGATTTGCAGGTTCTTTAATAGCTTTATTTTTGGGAGGGCAAACTTTAAATGTTTATAGTGCGATAGGTTTTATAGTTTTAATAGGAATTGTTGTTAATAACGGAATAGTTTTAATCGATTATATGAATCAACTTATGCAAGAGAAAAAGATAAACGGAGATGCGGCTGCTTTAGAATCTGGCGAGAGAAGACTTCGCCCCGTTTTAATGACGACATTAACTACTATTTTAGGGCTTTTGCCTATGGCTTTGGCAAGCGGAAGCGGAAATGAAATGTATCAGCCTTTATCTCTTGCAATATTAGGCGGACTTATAGTTTCGACCGCTTTTACTCTTATAATTGTTCCGACAATTTACGCTGCGATAAGAAATAAAATTCCTCTTAAAGATTATGAGAAAAAAGATATTGAAAGTATAAGCGATTTTAGAGAGTATGAGATATAATAATATTTATATTTATTAAATAGACATGACTAAAGTCCGCCGTTTACGAACGAATAAACTGACTTTTAATAAAATTCCTTAATTAATGAAATCAAATTTTAAAATAGAATTTTATTAATTTTGGATTGCCATGCTAACGCTAGCAATAACGAATAAAATAAAAAAATTTTGCAATTAATTATGTAATTCTAATAATTTATATAATAAAAAACCTCGCCCATAAAATCTTTATGAACGAGGCTTTATTTTCTTAATTTGGTATAGTTTTTTTCGCCTAATTTCTAATTTTTATTTATTTCTTACGGTTTCATTAGGGTCGCTTACAGAATCTTTCAATCCTCTTGCCCATTGTCCCGTAATAAATAATTCTACAACCGCCAATATAATCATTACGGCAGCTATAACTGCCAATACATAACCGTCAAAGGTTGCTTTTTTAATATTATTATAAACAACCAAACCTAAAGCGGAAAGCGTAACGACAAACATAAACACTAAAGGAATAATAGTTTCCCAAGATGTTCTTTTTTGGCGATTCTTTATCCAAGCTGCAACGGCGAGCAAAGACAAACCAGCTAATAATTGATTTGCGCTACCGAAAATTGGCCAAATTCTTTGATAACCGTAAGCCGTAAATCCTAAAGATAATCCAACGGTTATTGCCGTAGCCAAATAAGGATTTGTTAAAACAGTTTTTACAACCTTTCCATCCGCATTTGTATATTCGCCTAATTCTTGCACCAAATATCTTCCGATACGAGTCGCGCTGTCAAGCGAAGTTAACGCAAATGAAGCGTATGCCAAAGTTACAAAAGTTTGTCCTATGCCCATAGGAATTCCAAAAGAATTCATAAATGTGGCAACTCCGATTGCAAATCTTTGAGCAGGCGAACCTTCTCCATTACCAGCAACCGCCGCAACGCTTAATAAAGCTACTATTGCAACGATACCTTCTATAAGCATAGCGCCATATCCAACCAATTTAGCGTCTTTTTCGCTATTAAGCTGTTTCGCGCTCGTTCCCGAACTTACCAAAGCATGGAAGCCAGAAATTGCTCCGCAGGCAACGGTAATAAATAATATAGGGAATAGATAATTTCCAGCGCTTGGATTAATGCTTGTAAACATAGGCGCTTGCATAGCTGGGCGTCCTACAATCAAACCCAAAACTCCGCCTATAACCATTGCATAAAGCAAGAATGAAGAGAGATAGTCTCTTGGTTGTAATAATATCCAAACAGGCATTAAAGAAGCGGCTATAATATAAATCGTTAATATTACTTGCCAAGGGAATTTATTTAATTGCAAGAACGGATATTTGTCTGAAAGCCAAATTACTAAAGCGAGCAAAACAACTCCTACAATAGTAGACAAAAGAACTCCCGCGCCTTTTCTGTAAACCATGAAGCCGAATACAAGAGCCAAAACTATAAATAGCATTGACGCCGTTCCAGCGGCTGCGCTTATATTAGGGTCTCCGTCATTTACGCCGAAAGTTCCAGCGGTAATATCTAAAAACGCGGCTACAACCAAACAAATTGTTATAAAAGCGTAAAGCGTAAACATTATTTTACCTTTTTGTCCAACATTTGCTCTTATAACCTCTCCGATTGATTTTCCTTCATGTCTTAAAGAAGCAAGAAGCGAACCGTAATCATGAACTCCGCCGAAGAATATGCAACCCAAAACTATCCAAAGATAAACGGGAAGCCATCCAAACATCATAGCGATAATAGGACCTGTAATAGGACCTGCGCCCGCTATTGAAGAAAAGTGGTGTCCGAGTAAAACTTTAGCGTCTGTCGGAACATAATCTCTTCCGTCCGTTAGAGTATGAGCTGGAGTTTTCTTTCCAGGGTCAATACCCCACTTCTTTGCCAACCAAGAACCGTAGCTTATATAGGCGATAAAAAAAGCTACTATACCAATTAGTAAAAGTATGAAAGCGTTCATGTTTCATCTCCTTTTAAAATAATATTAAATTATATACACTAAAAATCGGAAAGCAGAACTTTTAATTCTTTTTTCCTCATTTTAGGCAGATACAAAGTTTTATCTTTTATAGAAGTTAAAGCGTATTGAGTTTCAGACCATCCATGAAACAATAATTTATAACTTGCTCTATAAAAGAATTTTCTTATTCTTTTTTCCCATTCGGGCTTTAAAGAACTTTCAGTAATAATTACTCCCGTTATAATGCTTCTTTTATGAAATTTATTCGGATTAGAAAGTATGGGAGTTAATCTAACAAGCATATCCTCGAACTTTTGCAATTCTTCGTCCGAGCATTCTTTAATATAACGAACCAAAACATGCTCAAAAACAGAATAGCCTTCATAAACCGTAGAACGAGTTATAAAAGACTTGAAAAAATTATTTTGGTGAAAAGCGTATAAATCAAAATATTCGTTTTCTTTATTTATTTGATATTCCAAATCAAAATGTCTCATAAGTTTTTCAGACATTGAATAAATATATTTTTTAACGCTTTCGTTATCAATATTAAGTCTTGCCATATTTTTACCTTCAAATTAACTATCTTATGTTATTAGTATAATAAATTATTTTTAATTTGTCAAGTTTAAAACGCTTATTTATTAAAAAAAATTCCTAATAAATTAATATTATTACTTTCATATTTCTATACTAAATTATTATAATTTTTATAATATTTTTATTAAATCGAAATTTATATTATTTACTTTAAAAGATTTATATTATAAACTTTACTAATTAATTTTAATATTTAGAGATTATCGCATTTTATATTATGAATAAATTTAAAATAGAATCAAGTTTTAAACCTTCGGGCGACCAAAGTCAAGCTATAGAAAATTTGGTAAAAGGAATTGAAAATAAAAATAAATATCAAACATTACTCGGCGTGACTGCAAGCGGAAAAACTTTCACTATTGCAAATGTTATAGAAAAAGTAAATCGTCCTACTCTCGTTCTCTCGCATAATAAAACTTTGGCGGCGCAACTTTACAGAGAACTTAAAGATTTTTTCCCAAGTAATGCGGTGGAATATTTTGTTTCATATTACGATTATTATCAACCCGAAGCTTATGTTCCTGCAAGAGATTTGTATATCGATAAAGACGCTTCCGTTAATGACGAAATTGACAGATTGAGACTAAAAGCCACAACCTCTTTGCTTGAAAGAAGAGATGTTATAATAGTCGCTTCAGTTTCATGCATATACGGATTAGGCTCTCCCGAAGATTATAGACAATTATATATAGCCGTAGAAAAAGACGAAGAATACGACAGAGATGAAATTATTGAAAAACTTGTAACTATACAATACGAAAGAACAAGAGATATATTAGAGAGAGCGAAATTTAAAGTTATAGGCGATACTTTAGAGATAATGAGCGCTTATGCAGATGAAGTTATAAGAATAGATTTTTTCGGAGATACGGTTGAGAAGATAGTAAAAATAAACGCTTTAACAAGAAAAAAAATATCCGAACAAGACAGAGTCGTTATATATCCCGCAAAACATTTTGTTACAGGAGGCGATAAATTAAACAGAGGAATAAAACTTATAGAAAAAGAGCTTGAAGAACAATATAAAAAATTTCAAAACGAAGGCAAACTTGTAGAAGCCGAAAGAATTTACGGAAGAACAAAATACGATTTGGAAATGCTTAAAGAAGTCGGTTATTGTGCGGGAATAGAAAATTATTCTCGTCCTTTATCGGGCAGAAACGAAGGAGAGCGTCCCGCTTGTTTGATTGATTATTTTCCCCAAGATTTTTTAACCGTTATAGACGAATCGCATGTAAGCGTTCCGCAAATAAAAGGAATGTATCATGGAGATAGAAGCAGAAAAGAGACTTTAGTAAAATACGGATTTAGACTTCCTTCGGCTTTAGACAATCGCCCTTTATATTTTGAAGAATTTGAAAATTTGACAAACGACACTATATATATAAGCGCGACTCCTTCAGAATACGAAATTAAAAAAAGTTCGCAAGTCGTAGAGCAGATAATAAGACCAACGGGACTTTTGGACCCAATTATAGAAGTTTATCCGATTGAAGGACAGATTGATAAAATAATCGAAGAGATAAAAAAAGTAGTAGAAAGAAACGAAAGAATTTTTATAACGACTCTAACTAAAAAAATGGCGGAAGATTTAACTAAATATTTAAACGAACATGATATAAGAACGCGATATTTGCATTCGGACATTCATACGGTTGAAAGAGTGGAAATAATAAGAGATTTACGGCTTGGAGCTTTTGATGTTTTGGTTGGAATAAATCTTTTAAGAGAAGGATTGGATGTTCCCGAAGTTTCTTTAATATTGATACTAGACGCGGATAAAACTGGATTTTTAAGAAATACTACAACTCTTATACAAACTATAGGAAGAGCCGCAAGAAATTCTAACGGAAGAGTTATAATGTTTGCCGACACTATAAGCGAAGCTATGAGAATGGCTATAGACGAAACTAACAGAAGAAGAGAAAAACAAATTGAATATAATAAAGAACATAATATAACGCCGAAAACTATAGTAAAGAAAGTTCAAGATATAATAGAGAGAGAAGAAAAAGTTGAAACTTCTTACGAAATTCATTTTGATTTTAGAAGATTTAACGAAAAATTAAAAATTGACCCTGAAAAGCAAAGCGCAAATTATATAAAAGAACTTGAAAAAGAAATGAAAATTGCTTCAAATAATTTGGAATTTGAAAAAGCTATTGAGATAAGAGAGAGAATAAATCAATTAAAAAAATTAAATATAAAAAATAAAGTTAAATTAAAAAAATAAAATATTCTATAAATATTGAATTATATTATTTACCAATATATCTAGCATCATCTTCATTATATAATAAAAGTAATATCTTTGTTTACTCTATCAGACTTTAGCATGTCAAAAAAGAAGTGAGGCTAGGCTAAAAGCTCACTCCAATAGTGATGCCCCACCAAAGTCGGACTTTAGTCATAGCGAGAGTAAAACCCGCTTCGCTTCTGCGAATATTCGTCTCAATAAAAAACATTAATAATAGAAATCTAAAGTTCAATATTTTAAGGGACAGTTTATTTATTTTAAATTTATTAAATTAAGCAACGAGAATTATATTCCCTTGAAACTAAATTTATTAACTTTATTTAATTTTTTTGACTTTATTAATTTTATCGTCATTGAGAACATTGCTGTAGATACACAGCATGAAACAAAGTAATCCATTTTTAATGAAGTTTATTTGTTTAACTAAATTCATAAAATAATAGTTAGCTTATTTTTTTATATCTATAATATATTAACTAAAATTATAAATTGATTTATTAGATTTTATTATTTTATATATTTTTATAAAACTTAAAATTTATCAATACAAAATCTGATATTTTACTATAAAGAATGTCAAAAATTATAAATTTATTGTTTGACTTTTTAAAATTATTTATCATCACTATGATATATAATTAATTATAAAATAAATTTATATAAAAAAATAGTTTAATTTTTTAAATTAATTATTATATTGAATATAGAAAGGTTGATATTTACTATTTGTAATTCGGATGACAAGAGGAGATAGAGTAAAAGCGAAAGGTTTAAAAAATTTGTTTTTCAAGGTTTAAAAGTTCAAGGCGAAAGAGCTACTGACACTAAAGTATTAACTAAAAAAATGATAGAAGAGATTTTTGCATACAATGGCTTTAAAGTATATATTCAAAAAGCGACATTTGTGGATAATAGGTTTTAAAGACTTAAAAGATGGAAAAGCTAGCTTTAGTTGTAAATTTAGACCTGTTTTATTTTACGAATTAACCTACTCTACTAAAAAGAAAATTGAATTTAGTTTTGATGCTAATATAGCTAAAGGTTTTGGAATTCCAGCAATAAATATTACTTGAGAAAGTAAGAAAAGTAAGAATAGTTTTTATAATATACAATAATAAAAACCATTTAGAGTTTTGAAAGCAAGATTTTAGAAAATTTCATTTGAGCGAAAGTTTAAGCGAATTGGAAAATCTTTTTCTTTTTTATATAGCTACAAAAAGGCGTTCGCCTATATGGGGGAATGCCTTTTTTGTTCGTTTATTTCTTTTTTCCTTGATTTGCCACAGCTT
>OIYR01000750.1_pt1 | contig 17565 bp, 8 predicted proteins | sample 1588221 | NCBI WGS metagenome assembly OIYR01 (sample SAMN03283292) | human gut metagenome | biome: human-associated habitat; material: feces | host: Homo sapiens | place: Peru | collected 2012 | reverse complement strand
GTAGACATCTGCGGAAGCCGTCAGGACTGGAGTGCCGACTCGTTCGTAGAGACAACAGTAGCTGAGCTCAAGGCGCAGCTCGGCGACGACAAGGTAATCCTCGGACTCTCGGGCGGTGTCGACTCAAGCGTAGCAGCCGTGCTCCTCAACAAGGCTATCGGCAGCAACCTCACATGTATCTTCGTCGACCATGGTATGCTCCGCAAGAACGAGTTCCGCGACGTTATGGAAGACTACAAGTGCTTGGGCTTGAATGTTATCGGCGTAGACGCAAGCGAGAAGTTCTTCTCCGACCTTGCTGGCGTTACCGACCCTGAGCAGAAGCGCAAGATTATCGGTCGCGACTTCGTTGAGGTATTCAACGCTGAGGCTAAGAAGCAGACCGGCGCAAAGTGGCTCGCACAGGGCACTATCTACCCCGACCGCATCGAGTCGCTCAACATCACGGGCAAGGTAATCAAGAGCCACCACAACGTAGGTGGTCTGCCTAAGGAGATGAACCTCAAACTCTGCGAGCCGCTCAAGTGGCTCTTCAAGGACGAGGTTCGCCGCGTAGGTCGCTCAATGGGTATGCCCGAGCATCTCATCACACGCCACCCGTTCCCAGGCCCAGGCTTGGCTGTGCGCATCCTTGGCGACATCACTCCCGAGAAGGTACGCATCCTACAGGATGCCGACGATATCTATATCCGCGGTCTGCGCGAGTACAAGACAAAGCTCTCTGGCGAGGACGCACGCCGCGTGCTTGCTGCCGGTGTTCCTGCCGACATGCACGACGGCGAGATTGAGGTATCGCTCTACGACCAGATTTGGCAGGCAGGCACAGTGCTCCTCTCTACAGTACGCTCTGTAGGCGTAATGGGCGACGAGCGCACATATGAGCACCCCGTTGCTCTCCGTGCCGTAACCTCTACCGACGCTATGACTGCCGACTGGGCTCACCTGCCTTACGACTTCATGGCTAAGGTGTCTAACGAGATTATTAATAAGGTGCGTGGTGTGAACCGCGTATGCTACGATATCTCGTCGAAACCACCATCAACAATCGAGTGGGAGTAAACCATTCCTGATAGAGTAGGAATAAATTGTTCCTGATAGATAGGCTGACAGATTTAGCTTTAAAAAAGCAAATCTGTCAGCCTTTATTGTGCTTGTAATCTGAGAGTTACGGCTGCGCTGATAGATATGGCAGATTTTTTTAATAACATTTTACTCTGTCCATATCTTTAAATCCCCAACTTCTCTATTTTGTTATATATCGTCTTGCGATCGATGCCTAACAGGCGGGCAGCCTTTGCCTTGTTGCCGTTGGTCTGTTGCAGAGCGGTAATGATGCGTTGACGTTCCGTGTCTTCGTCGTGCAGTTGCAGGACGTTGTCGGTGCGTATCTGTCCCATCGCCTGCGTCAGTTCTGCGGTGGTTATCTTGTTGCCGCGTGTGAGCAGCACCGCACGCTTCACCACGTTGTTCAGCTCGCGCAGGTTGCCGGGCCATGAGTGAGAGGCGAGCAGTTCTGCTGCGTCAGAGTCGAAGCCCTCCACCGTTCGGTTTAATTCCTCATTGGCATGGCGTATGAAGAGGTCGGCAAAGAGGAAGAGGTCGCTGCCACGCTCCGAGAGTTTTGGCATGTAGATGGTGAACTCGTTGATGCGGTGGTAGAGGTCTTCGCGGAACCGTCCTTCGCCCACAGCCTCCTCAAGGTTCTCGTTTGTGGCGCACACCAGTCGTATGTCGATAGGTATCTCCTGCGTTCCGCCAACGGGGCGGATGCGACGCTCCTGCAGCGCACGCAGCAGTTGCACCTGCACTTCGTAGCTCAAGTTGCCCACCTCGTCAAGGAACAGCGTTCCGCCGTTAGCCATCTCGAAGGCTCCCCGTTTATCGGTATCGGCACCTGTGAAGGCTCCCTTCTTGTGTCCGAAAAACTCCGATGCAGCCACGTCGCGTGGTATCGCCCCACAGTCGAGTGCGAAGAACGGGCGGTCGGCGCGTGCGCTGAGGTCGTGAATACGGTGAGCCACGTACTCCTTACCCGTTCCCGATGCACCGAGGATGAGCACCGACATAGGTGTGGGAGCCACCAACTCCACGTAGCTATATAGCTGGCGCGAGGCTTCGCTCTTTCCCTCTATGTGGCGAGGGGTAGTGAGTTTTGCGCTTTGAGTTTTGAATTTTGAATTATGCGCCGTTGGCGCATTTTGAGTTGTAGAGTTTTGAGTTGTTGCATTGCTTTGCTGAGCGTTCTGCTCTATAGCATCCTTAATCTTCTGCAGCAGGATGTCTGGCTGCACGGGCTTTGCGATATAGTCGGCAGCACCCGATTTCATGGCGAGCACTGCGTTCTGCACCTCCGCATAATTCGTCATCACGATGAACGGTGCATTAATGTCGTGTTCGTGCATCCATGCGAGCAGTCGAAGCCCGTCGTGGTCTGGCAGACGGAGGTCGGAGAGTACGAGGTCTACCTCTTTGCCGAAGGTTTCAGTCAGCAGTTTCACGGCAGCACCTACCGATGTCGCTTTCTCTACCTCAAATCCCTTTCGGCGCAGCCATGTCTGTAGCATTGTGCCGAACGCAATGTCATCTTCTACAATCAGTATATGTTGCATAGTATTTTCTTGAGTTTCTCTATCAGTTGTTTTGTCAATCTTTCGCGTTCTTGGTCGTTAGGGGGTGCACTTGTCTCAAGTGCACCAACCAAGCTGTCGTGTTTACTTTGGTGGTGTGCTTGTTGTTTGCTCTGTTGGTGCACTTGAGACAAGTGCACCCCCTGAAGGGGGGCGAGCCATTCGTTCTTGCCTGGTTCGAGCATTTCGAGCAGTGGCATCGCTTTGTGTACCGCTTTCGCAATGCGCTCCGGGTCTGAACCGTCGCCAATCATCTCTAAATATTCCTCTATCGACTTGCGTATGTCGCCTATGATTTGTCGCTCTGCTTCAGGGTCACCATCGGTGAAGGGGAGAAGGGCGGTTCGGAGTTTTGCGCTCGGCTCGTAGAGACGCTTGCCAGAGCAAGAATTTTGAATTTTGAGTTTTGAATTATTCTCGGTTTCGCCTATGGTTTTGAGTTTTGAATTCTCGGATACTCTTACTGCTACGCCCGTGAGTTGGCAGATTGTGGCGGCGAGTGTCTGCACCGAGAACGGCTTGAACAGACAGGCATCGAAGCCGTCGCTGCGTAGCTGTGGCATGATGCTCTGCTCGTGCGCTGTCATCGCCACGAACTTCGTAGTGCATGATCGTTGCTGAACCTCGGCGTTATTGCGTATGCGTCGCATAATCTCGCTGCCGTTCATCTCCGGCATCTCAATGTCGGTGAACACGATGTTGGGAGCCGACTCCGTGGCGATGGCTATAGCTTCGCTGGCATGTATGGTCGTGGTGGTGGTGAAGCTGATGCCCTCGATGCGTTGCAGCATCTCCGTGAGGAGCTGACCCTGCAGGCGGTCGTCGTCTACTATCACCACGGACAGAGTGGGGTGTTGAGATTTTTCTTTAGGGGGTGCACTTGTCTCAAGTGCACCAACCAAACTGTCACGTTGACTTTGTTGATGTAATTGTTGCTTGCTTTGTTGGCTTTGTTGGTGCACTTGAGACAAGTGCACCCCCTGATTTGTGACAATCTTCACGGGCAGACTCACGGTGAATGTCGAGCCTTTGCCCTTTGCCGACTGCACGTTTATTTCGCCTCCGAGCAGCGTCACAATCTCGCGCGTGATGGTCAGTCCGAGTCCCACGCCCTCCTTGCCTTGTGCGCCAGGCAGACGTGTGAAAGCGTTGAACACCGTTTGCAGTTCGTCGGGCGTCATGCCGCATCCCGTGTCCTTCACGCTGATGCTGAGTTGTCGGTTTGCGATGTTCACGCCGACACGTACCTCGCCCATGTCGGTGTATTTGATGGCGTTGCCCACAAGGTTGTTCACAATCTGTTTGATGCGGAACGCGTCCGATCGGCAGAGCATTGACTCCGTCACCTGCACATCAGTTGCCAACTTCAGCTTCTTTTCCATAGCTAATGGCTGCATCTGCGCCACACACTCGCTGATGAGCGCAGCCGGTGCGAAGCTCACCTCGTGGCGTTCCGCCTTGCCGCTCTCCAGCTTGTGATAGTCGAGCAGTGCCGACACTAATTGCAGCAGATGTTTCGCCGAGCCCGATATGTTCTGCAGATATCCCACCGCCTTCGGTTGGTCGACGTATTCGCTGAGCAAGTCGATGAAGCCGGCTATAGACGCAGCCGGAGCCTTAATGTCGTGCGTTATGGTGAGCAGCAGCCGCTCACGCTGCTGCATGATGCGCTCCGTCTCTGCTTTCGCCTCGATGATGCGCTGGCGGTCGCGGCGTTCGCGCTTTATGTCGCGCAGGATGTACACTACGAGTATCGCCGCCGAGAGGATGGCGAGCAGACCCAACACCGCTATCCTCACAATCATTACACGCCGCGAGCTCATCGCCTTGCCCACAACACGCTGCAGGGCGTTGTGCTCATCGCTCTGTATGTCCTCAATCAGCAGCCATGTGCGCTTGGTCAGCTGTATGCTTACTCGCTGCAATTGCCTGTTGCGCGAGCTGATCGCATCCTGCTGTCTATCGCTTGCGCGTTGCTGCTCGCTGTGTATCTCCGCGAGTACGTTAGCCACAGAGTCGGCAATGTTCAGACGGTGGTTGATGGTGGCGGTAGACGGCTGATGCGTCAGTCGGGTGGTGCTCACGGTGTCGGTGTGCTGCTTGCGGAAGGCATCGCCTAAGCGTCGGAAGAAGCCACGCTTCGTCTTCACTACCTCATACACCGTCTCGTGTTGTTCGTGGCGTTCCTTCGTCTGCGGACTGATAACTATAGAGTCGCGTCCGCTATGCAGTGCCTCTAACTTGTTGTTGTAGTAGATATCGCGGCAGTCGTTGTTCAGTTCCTTCATAACGAGCAGCGTGTTTTCGCGTTTCGCCTTTAGCAGCGTAATGAGCGAGTCGAGGCGTTGCTGCTTCAGCGTGTCCATAAGCAGTGGGCGCAACCTCATGGCGTTGGCAGCCGAACTGCTAAGAGCCTCGTCGAAGCGCTGCCACTTGCCGGCATCGCCGAGCAGTACAGAGCGTTCGGCATTGGCGGTCTCGAGCATCGTGAATACGAGCGAGTCGACAATGTCGCGTCGAGCCATCAGCCGCTCCGATGCCTCGTTTACGGCAGACAACGAACGTGTGTTGTCGTAAACCATCCATGTGGCTGACACCAACACGACGGCGAGTAAGGCGTATCCTACAAGTATTTTTATTCTGGTGCTGAACATATATGTGCTGTAATATCTTATTCTTATATATTATAACGCAAAATCTCTTATTTTATTTTACGAAAAAAGCCTGCACCATTCTTGTTCGCACAAGAACGATGCAGGCTAAAAAAGGATTTAGTGTTGTTTTATGTCTGAAATCATTACCTTCTCTTCTCTTCTTTACACTACAGTCGGTGCTTCTGTACCTGTTGTATCAGTGTCGGTAGAGTCAGAGAGCACTATGCTTGAGAAGAGCTGTGCTGCAGGGTCGACAGAGTCGGTAGAGTCAGAGAACATTGCTTCTGTCTGCTGGTCGTCTACCACCTGAGTGTCGGGAGTCTCCACAACGGTTGTGTCAACCGGCATTCCCAAACCAAGCTCTGCCTTAGAGCTACCTGCAAATACGTTGCTTACTGATACCGTTACGAAAGCTGCGAGAGCTACAAAAACTAACTTCTTCATATGCTTTAAATTTTAAATTGTTAATATTGCGTTTATCTGTGGAACTCTGTTTCGAACTGTTGTTCGTTGCGTCGTTCACTAAATAAAATGCAATCGGTGTGCCAGAAAAAGTGCTGTTTTGCGTAAGTGGTTGAATATCAGTTGTTACTGTCTGTTTAGATGTATTGGTGTGGTTTGATAAAATGTAGAAAAGTGTGGAACAGTTGTAGAACTATTCCACACTTTTATGTAGACAATGTATGCGATTATTGCAAGACAAACTTGAAGGTCTTCGTAGCAGAAGTTGTCTTTACGCTGAGCAGATATACGCCCTTAGCCAACTGCGGCATAGGGATGGATAGTGTCTCGCCGGCACAGCGGTTGCCGAGCTCTTTGGTGAAGACCGTGCTGCCCGTCATGCTTGTGAGGCTCAGCGTAGCCTTCGTATTGCGTGCGAAGCCCAAGAGAATGTTGCCGTCGGCGATGCGTACCGTGCCATCGAACGGCATGTCGATGCGCTCGCAGCCCGCTGTTTGCTTCTCGATGCACTGGCGCAGTCCGTCGAGCGCATTAATCTTGCCGTATCCCCAGTTGCTGTCGGGTGCCGTAGCGGTGAAGTTGTCCTTGCGAGCCGTAGCCTGCACAATCTCGTGCAGCTGTTCGGGCGTGAGCTGCGGATAAGCCTGCAGCCATGTAGCCACGATGCCTGCCACGAACGGCGATGCCATCGATGTGCCCTGCATGTAGCCATATTGGTTGTAGCGACCGAAGTTCTCGTTGTACTCAGCGTACATCAGATTGCCAGATGCGTCGTTGTTCGACACCGCCGAGATTATGAAGCAACCAGGCGCAGTGATGTTCGGCTTCATGCGTCCGTCGACTGTTGGTCCGTAGCTCGAGAACGAGCTGAGGTCGCCTATGGTCTCCTGCAGCGTAGCCTGTTGTCCGCTGTTCGTGGTGTACTCGTTGCGCGTGGTGTACGAGCCGACGGTGAGGATGCGCTTGCCCGTTCCGCCAATCTCGCAGAGCGTAGACGACGCGGCGTCGGGAGCCGAGAAGCCCTCCATGTCGCGCGACTCCAGTGCGAGGTACGTGTTGTCCGACCAGATGTTCACTCTGCCCGCAGTCTTCGGCGTGATGGTGAGTGCTATGGCGTAGTTATTGCGGATGCCGGTGAGTGCGGATGTGAGCACCACGTGCGGTTTGCCGTTGAGCGGACTAACCTCCGATGCCACCTTCCATGTGCCCGTGGCGTACTTGCCGAACGATGTCTCCGTCAGTCCCTCGGCAGGGTAGACCGTAGTCGATACCGCATCCTTCTTGTTTACCGTGCTGAAGGCTGCGATGTCTACGGTGAAGTCGGTGCCCTTCTCGCCCCATATCTCTATTGTGCCGCCCGAGACAGAGTTGGACGGCGCAACTTTGTATTTCGCGAATGTGCGCAGCGGAGCGTCAGCTGTAGAGGCGAATGTATGGTCGATGTGGAACGCGTCGGTGCGGTGATTGCCTGCAGCACCCACTATGAGACGGCCGGGTCCCTGCATGGCATCGGTCATGGTGTCGAACGTCGAAGTGCCGTCGTGCGGTCCGTCCTGATTGCCCAAACTGAGGTTCACGACGCACGGCTTGCCCACCTCGTCGGCATAGTCGAAGATGTACTGCACGGCGTTGCTGATGTCGGCGTTGGTACTCTCGTTGAGGTCGAGTGCCACGAGCACGATGTCCGCGTCGGGCGCGTTGCCCACGTAAGCCCCCTCCTTGTATGCGTCGCTGCCGGCAGCAATGGCTGCCACGTGCGTGCCGTGCGAGTTGGTGTCGCTGTCGCCCTGCGCCTTCTCAATCAGCTCTGGCGTGTTCAGTTCGATGCCGTAGCCGTACTTCGTTGGTGCAGTAGCACCGTCGAGCGTTTTGGTGCCTTGCTCCCAAACACGTTTGATGCGCAACTGTCCGTCGTCGGGACGGCGGAACGCAGCGTGCATGTAGTCGAAGCCTGCATCAACCACGCCCACCACTACGCCCTCGCCGGTGTAGGCCTGCGGCAGCGAGGTGCCCTTGTGTATCTGGTCGGTGCCAGCCTCCTGGCGTGCGAGGTTGAGCATCTGGCTTGCGCCCGATGTCAGCTGTATGTACTCTACACCCTCCTGCTTAGCCAGCTGCTGAAGTGCGTCGATTGAGAGGCGTACTGTTGCTGTGTTGGCGTGCAGAGCAACCGGTGTCAGCCCCAGTGCCTGCCACGATGTGCGTGCTGGGTCGATGGTTACGTATAGAGTCTTGAGATTTGGGTTCTGGGCTTTGAGCTTTGAATGGTGCGCCTTCTGCTCGTTTGTGTTTGAAAGCGCTACGGCAGTACGCGGCGACAAGGATGCTTGCGCCCACATGGAGGTGGGCGCAAGCAACATAGATGCACCTATTATATATATGTATGGCTTGCGCATGATACACCTTGTTTTATTATGTGTTATACGGTCTATCTCACCAGTATCTTCTTTGTGGTCTGCTTGCCACCGGCTACAACCTTCACGATGTACACACCCTTGGCAAGAGCGGAGTTCTCCACCTGCGCACCTGCGAGGTTATATACTGACAGACGGCTGTAGTCGCCCTCTACGCACACCTTACCATTGTTCACGAAGATGTTCAGAGTCTGCTCTGCTTCGGGCTCGTTGATGGCTGTAGCTACATTGAAACCACCCTGCTTGTACGATTCGCCGAGGCGTGCCTTACAGCAGTTGTAAATAGTATGCTTGGTGTTGTCGTATTGGTCGAACGAGCCCATGTAGGCTACTACACTCATGTCCTTCAGTATCGCATCGATGTTGTTTTTACTACTGTCCGAGTAGTAGCTTGAGTGAATCTGCTTGGGGATAGTGATGGTCTTCTCCCATGTGAACATCTGTCCAGCCTTCACGTCATTCACGAGCACACCCCATGCGTTGCCCGTCACCGTTCCGCGGAATGTGTGGTTGTGAGTATAGTTGTCTCCAGCATTTTCTTGTGATGCAATTATGCCGTCCTGCACGAGGAAGAGGTTGAAGATAGACTGCTTTGAAGGCGCATCGGTGTGTGCCAGTATCTGCACCTTCACTTTCAGCTCGCGTGTGCTCTCGTTCAATTTTGTTTCGAGGTTGAACGAGACGTACGGCTTTGTTGTCGCTGCGTTATAGATAGTAGAGAGAACGTTGTTTGTAGATGTCGCTTCTACGATTGGTGATGAGCTAATATTGGCGTAAGTGTGGCGGTTTACCATAGATGCAGGAGCGAACGTTCCTCCACTTCCAGGGTAGAAGAATAGGTAAGTAATGTCTTCTTGCATCGTGAATATGTCTGGGTTGAAGCCACTGTGGTGGGTTACTTCAATGATGTCTTGTTTTGAAGTCTTGATGGCATCTGCGATATTCAGATGGCCTCTAAAGCACTTTGAACATGTCTGACTTGTGAATGATTCGAGCAGCAGTGAGCGCTCCATGTTCTTCGGATAGAAGAAAAGTGACGCAGTAAGGCTGTTGTCGGAAGTGTCACCCTCTTTGTCAGCTCCGTTCACGTTGGCTATAGTGACGTTGATGTCTCGCTTGCCCTCTTTGCTTGTGTCTAAGTCTGTGAGGTCGAAGCTGTAGCCCTCCTTCGGCTCGATGTTGAGGTCGGCGAAGTGTTTTGTGGTTGTCTTGCCATCTACATCAATAATGGCATCGAAACTATTGATTGCTGTTGTGCCAGCATTGATGAAGCATGGCGTGAGTTTACATTCTTCGCCAGCTTTATAATATCCGTCAAATTTGCTGCGACCTACGATTACGTCGGTGTAGTCGTCCGTATTCTCCGCATTAACGAAGATGAGTGCGCTACCACGGTTCATGCCGTATGTGTCAACCCATGTGCCATTGTTGTATGCAAAGTTGCAGCCCTCGATGTCGTACGATTTGTCCGACATGAGAAGGTTGTATGTTGTGCCAATTTCAGCTGTGTAGCCGATGTACAGACACTCCTCTTCGCCAGTGATAGTGTATGGCTTGTCGAGTGTCCATTTTACCTTTGTGAGTGCTCTATTTACCTCCAGTGTGCCCTCGGCAATCGGTGTGCCGGTGAGCGTGGTGGCGAGGAATACGTTTATATTGTTGTCTGTCGTATTCTTGCTGCCTACTACAAACTCTGCGAAGTCGATGGTCTTGCCCTTAAGAGCTTGCAACTTGGCGTGGCTGAAGCGTATTGCTTGACCCTGCTTCTGGCTGCTGCCGAGGCGGAATGTGTTCAAACGATCAATGTCGTCTTTCGAGTAGCCAATGTTTGTGGCGTTGATGCTTCCTGCGAAAATCAGTAGGGAAGCGATACTGAGTAAGATTTTTCTCATGTTGTATATTTTTTGTTTATTATTTATTTGTTAGTTACGTTCTTTTTGAAAAGTGGGTGGTAAAAGTATTATATTATAGGTGTCGTACCACTTATTGCTTGCAAATGTACGGTTTTTTGCAAATATACGCAACAATTTCGTAGAAAATAGATATAAATAGTCTTGGCTTTAAAAAATTAATATTATCTTTGCAATAAGATAGGCTGCACCTCAGCATAACATTCAAGCAAGCTTGATGTTCTGCATTCGGTTTGCACTATCTTTGCACGTAGTAGACAAGCGGACATATCAATTCGTCAACTCGTCAGCTTGTCAACGAAATAATTAATAATCAATAAAAACACAGTATTATGGAAAGACGTTTACTTTATTCGGTTGCAGCCCTGGCGATGATGCTTGGCTCGTCAACACAGTCTTTTGCACAGAACGTAGAAACCCAGAAACGCTTCTTGGTAAAGTCGGTTACGCTTGGTAGTCAGATGGGTGATGTGCCCGAAAATCTTGACTCGAAGCGCGAGTACTACTACTACAACACTGACAACAAACTGGTAGGCAGTTCTACATTTGGTCGTAAATATATCGACGAAAGCTATTCTGACGAGTTCTCGTTGACCAACATCATTAAGTCTGTCTTTGATGCTGATGGCAAGATGACAAACAAGGACTCGTATCAGTGGGGCGACTATGATGACGGCGACTTCGCTTTCCATAAGACATACAACTGCGAGAGCTATACCTACGATGCTCAGGGCAGACTGGCTACCGACACCACATCAATGCGCATCAACAAGTACACGTACAACGACGATGGTACGTTGGCTAAGGTTACGTCTTACAGCAAGCAGACAAAGAAACTTGCACAGGAGATAACCTATAGTTACGAAGAGGGTAGAGCTACTCATTATTCTTCTACCGGAAAGTACTATGAGTTTGAAGCCGACCTGAAGTACGATGCCGACGGCAATAAGATAGAAGAATATCAGTACACCGTGTCGGGCGAAGTGAAGAAGCCAAAGCAGCGCGAGGCATGGACATACACCGACGGCGTACTCACGCTTTATATGAAGTATCGCTACGATAGTAAAGGTACTGAAATACCAGATACGAAGACTGAGTATGTTCCGGTGGGTGGAAATATGAACCTTATGGATGTCAGCGACTACTCTTATAATGCCACTAAGGAGCAATGGAGCAAATGGGGTCTTACCGTGCGCAATACTTATCGCAACTTCAGCGGATTGAAGGACGCTACATCAATGATGCTGCTCTCGGCAACACCCGACAAGACACTCAAGAATACCATCAACCTTCAGTTTACCACTCCGCAGGCAGGACTCGTACACGGTTGTAAGTTTGTTGTATATCGCGACTGTGTGGCTCTCGACACTCTCGAACTATCCGACGTTATGAACCCTGCAACCAAGCAGTGCACATACCAGGACAAGGAGCTGAAGAATAGCACGTACACCTATTTCGTTCAGCCGTTGTTCGCTCTAACAAACGGCGAGATAGCAACCCCTACTGCCGACTCAGAGTGGGTGGGCTACTACAGCACAACTCCGATGGACGTGAATGTGGCTCTCGCAAAGGAGCTTCCTGCCGTTACCGATCTTAAGTTTGTAAGTGGTGAAGTGAAGAGAGTTGGTTCTATTGTGAGTCCGATGGTTGAATACTACGCCAACCTTGAATGGAAGAACCCTGAAAATCTTGAAGAACTTGGTTTCGTAAAGAATAGCCTGGCTTTCGTAGGTAAAGGCTTGGCTGACGTAGAGACAAAGGATCCGACAGTGAATACTGCAAAGGTGCAGATTATGGACGATGAGGTAGAGCTTTATGTTATCACAAGCTATAAATATGGTAAGGCTTACTCTAACTCCATCACCGTGAAGATTACAGATATTGAGGTCCCTGACGGAGTGGACGCTGTGTCTGTAGACGGTGCAGTGAAGGCTACCTTCGCACATGATCTTGTTCAGCTCAGCGAGGCTGCAAACGTATCTGTGTACTCAGCTACTGGCGCAAAGGTGTATGCTAAGCAGAACGTAAGTAGCGTAAACCTCGCACAACTTCCTGCTTCTATATATATAATATGTATAGAGAAGGGGGGCAAGCAGAACCTCTACAAGTACAACGTAAAGAGATAAAAACTCATATTTTGAAACCAAATGGAGCGTGCCTCTAAACTTGGTACGCTCCCTTCACTATGAATATAACCATAATAGATAATAAATGAAGACAAAAGCATTACTTGCATCGCTACTCTTCAGTGGCGCAGCTTTCGCACAGACCGCACCATTCGTGATGGTCACACCCTCCGACTATAACATTATGTCAGCTTCACCTAATGGTAAGTGGGCTTGTGGCATGTACTACGATGCCGGCAATGAAGCATACGGCTTCCGTTGGAACCTTGAGAGCGGTGAGATTGATCTGCTCAACCCCTCGTCGCCATCGCAGGCGTATGGTGTTTCTAACGATGGTATCGTGGTAGGTGTGTACACCGACAATAGCTTCAAGAAGAATGGAGCGTCGATACAGCTCGCCGGCTATTGGAGCAACAACCGCTGGAACCGCCTTGAGATGCCGTCCGACGCAGTGAACAGTAGTGGCGCAGCTGGCATATCGCCCGACGGACATTATATCACTGGTAACGTGGCTGTAGGCAGCAACTACTCGGGATATGTGTGGAAGGACGGTAAGATATTCCGCCAGTTGAAAGAGAACAAGAAGATAGCAATGCCTTACGCTATATCGCCCGACGGACAATACGTGACTGGTTGGGTTATGAACAAGAACCGCCAGGCTTGTTTCTGGGGACCCGACGGCAACTTTACAACACTCTCCGACCAGCAGTCGCCGTTCTGCGTGGGCAAGAAGTTCTCGCCCAACGGTAAGAAATTGCTTTACTTTGGTGGTTGGCAGACCGACGAAGAGGCAGGCGGAGCAGACAAAATACACGGTGCATGGGCAATCTATGACATGGAGACGGGCAATAAGAGTGCAATACTTCCTGCAGGTACTAAAGATGACCTCGACTTCTTCGACATCAGCGATAAAGGCACCGTGATGTGCGAGGACAACAATTTGGGTTATATATACCAGAACGGAAAGGGCACCTTTGCATACAAGTATCTGAAGGAAAAAGGCGTGAACCTCGCCGACTATCATGTTTTCGTCAATCCAGACTCGCCGAAGGATTCGGAAGGCGAAACCCTTTACAACGTGACTCGTGCCACTTCCGTGTCGGTAAACGATTACATCATGGGCTTCCTCTTCTACAACGACAACAAGGATTCGGACGGCAACTATGCCATTTCGTCGCAGTCGATGATTGTGAAGTTCGGCAGTCCGATGTTCTCGGCTATGCCTCCGGTGAGCATTAAGGCTCAGCAGTTGTCTGGTCTCAACTCGGTGAAGATTACATGGAAGCCGAACGTTGCAGCCACCGGCATAACCGGATACAAGGTGTATCGCGACGGCAACAAGGTGAGCAGCGATGTTGTTACCGCTGAAGGATTCGTAGATGCTGGTGTGCCGGTAGGCGAACACAAGTATCAGATTACGGCAGTGTACGGCGATGTTGAGTCGGCTGACAGCGAGACAGCTACTGTTACCGTGCAAGCACAGAAAGTCTCTAAGCCGACAGGCTTCTTTGCGCAGCAGCACGGCTACAATTCTGTTTTCTTGGAGTGGAACAACCCTGCTACCAATTTCGGACAGCTCACCTACTTCGCTCCAGACGATGCGCAGCTTGAGACCTTTGGTCTGTCGTACGCTAACCTCAGCTACGAGACAGCCATTGCTTTTGATGCAGTAACACTCAGTGCATACAAGGGACAGAAGCTCACCTCCGTAGGCTTCTATCCGATGGAGGCTCAGGGCGGTTGGACAATCAATCTCTACACTCGTGATGCAGCCGGCAAGCTTCAGAAGTTCTACACACAGCCCGTCACGCAACAGTTGAACTATGGCGAGCGCAATGTCGTTACGCTCACCACACCGCAGGACGTGCCGGCAAACGATTTGCTCGTGTCTGTAGAGGTGGCTGTGACAACAGCATCGAAGCGCATCTCGGCTCTCGACAATGTTCATGCAGTGAGGGGTAAGTCTGACTTGCTGCGCGTTACTACCGACGACGACTTTGAATCGATTGGCGACATCATGGAGGCAGAAAACGTTCTCTACGCTGCTTCATGGGCTATTGATGCTACTGTAGCACCGGTTGGTGCCGACCTCACGAAAGACAACGTGGCAAGCTATAATATATATGTAGACGGCAAGAAGGTCGGTTCGTCTGACGCGAAGACATTCACCGTTGCTTCGGTGGAGAAGGGTACACATGAGCTTGGTGTGAGTGCTGTGTATGCTAACAGCGTTGAGTCGGAGCAGACCATCGTTCAGCTCGACGTGACACCCGACGACAGTCAGCTTCAGGCTGTAAGCGGAGTGGAAGTAGCTCCCGTTTCGGCTTCGGCTGTAAAGGCTACATGGCAGCAGCCGCTCGACCGCGATGTTGTTGAAGTGCAGTACTGCTCTGGTTCGGCATCAGGTCAGATTGTCACCGCACCAGCCAACAATAACTATGGCTTGATGGTTGGCGCGGTATATCCGTCGAAGACATTCCGTGGACGCACTGGCTACGTGATGAAGAAGGCGCGTTTCTATCCGCTTGCTGATGCTACATACACCATATATGTGTATAAGGACGACAAGATAATCAACGAGACAGCTGTGGAGAACTACACTTTGGGTAAGTGGAACGAAGTGGAGCTCTCAGCACCTATCGTTGTTGAGAACGGAGCTTCTTATCGCTTGGCTGTCGACTGCTACGATGTTGTGCCGAACAAGCCTGCTATCGCTTTGGATAGCAATGCGCCGATGGAAGGCTACTCGGATATCTATACGCTTGATGGCGAGTCGTGGAGTTCGATCACATCTACTGGTGTCTCTGCCAACTGGATGATTGGTCTTGTACTCGAGACTGCGCAGCCTAAAGTGCTGCCTATCGATGGTTACGATGTCTATATCGACAATGCGAAGAAGAATACGGAGAAAGTGGCTGAGACAACATTCACTCACGACTTCGGAACTGATGACAAGCAGCAGCACACCATCCGCGTTGACGTTTACTATACAGTGAAGTCGAAGAGCGTGAAAGGTGGCGTGACCAAGTTCCTCATCGCAGTTGCTGGCATCAACGAGAACACTGTAGGACGTATCGAAATGCACCAGGGTGAGAACGAACTCACCGTGACAGGCGAGAACGTGGAATCTGTGGAACTCGTGTCGGCTGCAGGAGCAGTAGTGGCAAAGGCAAAGGGCGACACCGTTTCGCTCAACGGCGTGCCTGCAGGCATGTATGTGGTGAAGGCTGTTGTGGCGGGTGAGACCGTGACACGCAAGGTTATGCTCACTAAGTAGTAAAAAATAGTACTCACTGAATAATTGTTTTTAAGCAGTTTAATCACTATTTTCGTACACTTATGCTATAATTGAAGACGTTTGTGCCCATATCGACAAAAATGGGGTTGTGTATTGCGTAATTTATGATTAATTTTGCATCGACAACAATGGAGTTAAACTTAGATTTGACCAACACAAACTCTTCTATATATATAAACAAAAAGAACGCTGGCAAGTAATGTCTTGTCAGCGTTCTTTTATGCTTTTAAGATAAGCGATGTATGTTGTAACGTATTGTTTGTCAGTGTGTTTTTAATCTTTGGTACGTTGGTTTATCTCTTTTCTTTTAATAAGTCGCGAATCTCTGTGAGCAGCAATTCTTCCTTGGTTGGCTTCGGTTCTTCAGGTGTGGGTTCTGGCTTAATATCCTCTTCCTTCTTCTTTAGGTTTGCCAGTTTGTTTATGCCCTTCACGAGGAGGAATACGCAGAAGGCGATGATGGTGAAGTCGATGATGGTTTGTATGAATGTACCGTAATTGATGGTAGCAGGTTTCATCGTTTCCATGCCGAGATTTACTGCAGGCAGCTCAAACTTCAAGTCGCTGAAGTTGACACCACCGATGAGCCATCCGATAGGAGGCATGATGATATCATTAACGATAGAAGTAACAATCTTTCCGAATGCACCGCCGATAATTACACCTACAGCCATATCGACCGCATTACCCTTTACGGCGAATGCCTTGAACTCATTTAGTATCTTTCCCATGACTTTTGTTTGTTAATTGTTTAATTCCTAATGTCCGATTGTATGTTTCTTGTTTCTAACTATCTTATTTTGCAAAGTGTATATAGCAAACTGCGCTTATTATATATAATGTATATAGCCCAGTGAAATTATATAGCGATTTTTTAAATAATTTAATACCTCTATTGGCTGCAAAATTAGAAAATAATTATTAACTTTGCGCTCGATAAAGAAAAAAATGCTCAAAAGTATTGCTTTTTGAATGTTTCAGTTCATTGGCAAGTACTGTGGAGCTTGAAAGTAAGATTTATTTTCAACCATTAATTAAAATATTAAAAAATGACAAAAGTTGCTATTAACGGCTTCGGCCGTATCGGTCGTCTGGCTTTCCGTCAGATGTTTGAGGCAGAGGGTTATGAGGTGGTTGCTATCAACGACCTTACATCTCCAAAAATGTTGGCTCACCTTCTTAAGTATGATACAGCTCAGGGTGGCTTCGCTGGCAAGTTCGGTGAGGGCAAGCACACTGTAGAGGCAACAGACAACTCTATCATCGTTGATGGTAAGGAAATCACTATCTATGCTAAGCCAAACGCTGCTGAGCTTCCTTGGGGCGAGCTTGGTGTTGACGTAGTACTCGAGTGCACAGGTTTCTACACATCAAAGGAGAAGGCTTCTGCTCACATCGCAGCAGGTGCTAAGAAGGTTGTTATCTCTGCTCCTGCTGGTAACGATCTCCCAACTATCGTTTACAACACAAACCACAAGACTTTGACTCCAGCCGACACAGTTATTTCTGCAGCTTCTTGTACAACTAACTGCTTGGCTCCTATGGCTTACGCTTTGAACAAGTATGCAGCTATCCAGTCAGGTATCATGTCTACTATCCACGCTTACACAGGTGACCAGATGATTCTCGACGGTCCTCAGCGCAAGGGCGACCTCCGTCGTTCACGTGCAGGTGCTCAGAACATCGTTCCTAACTCTACTGGTGCTGCTAAGGCTATCGGTTTGGTTATCCCTGAATTGAATGGTAAGTTGATCGGTTCTGCACAGCGTGTTCCAACTCCAACAGGTTCTACAACTATCCTCGTTGCTGTTGTTAAGGGTAAGGACGTAACTGTAGAGGGTATCAACGCTGCTATGAAGGCTGCTTCTAACGAGAGCTTCGGTTACAACGATGAGCAGATCGTTTCTTCTGATATCATCGGTATGCGTTTCGGTTCACTCTTCGATGCTACTCAGACAATGGTTAGCAAGATCGACGACGATACATATCAGGTACAGGTAGTTTCTTGGTACGACAATGAGAACTCTTATACTTCTCAGATGGTTCGTACTATCAAGTACCTCGCTGAGTTGAA
>OIYR01000746.1_pt1 | contig 17613 bp, 12 predicted proteins | sample 1588221 | NCBI WGS metagenome assembly OIYR01 (sample SAMN03283292) | human gut metagenome | biome: human-associated habitat; material: feces | host: Homo sapiens | place: Peru | collected 2012 | reverse complement strand
AAAGCAAAGCAAAGCAAAGCAAAGCAAAGCAAAGCAAAGCAAAGCAAAGCAAAGCCATAATTATATCTTAAATAATTATTTTAAATTTCTATTTCAAAAATATTTATTACATTTAGTTAAAATCTTTTTAACTTCAATTACTTTCGATAGCTTATCAAGGAAAATTAAAAATCCTTGTTTAGTTATAAATAAAAATTTTTTAATATAAGGAGTATTTTCAATTATGAAAAGACTATATTCATTCTTGCTTTTATGCTTTTTGGTTTTAGTATCCTGCGGTGGCTCTTCTAAAGAGGGAAAGGAACAATTAATGGTTTACACTTCTATGAAAGAAGTCATTATTGGAAAGATTAGAGACGAGTTTACGGCGAAGTATCCTAATATCGAATTCGATTATTATTCCGCTGGCGCAGGTAAATTGATGGCAAAAATAGCGGCGGAAAGAGAATCGGGACAATTGAGCGTAGATGTTTTATGGACAAGCGAAATACCAGATTTTTATTCTTTAAAAGAAGAAGGCGTTTTAGAACCTTACGCTTCTCCAGAACTTCCTAATGTTGTAAGTCCCGTAGAAGACCCAGACAATGCATTTTCGCCCGCAAGATTAGGAACTTTAGGCATAGTATATAATACTACGAAAATTAAAAATCCGCCTACTTCTTGGGAAGATTTATTAAAACCAGAATATAAAAACGGTTTTGCAATAGCAAATCCCGCTTTATCGGGAACGGCTATGGTTTCTATAGCTTTAATAGAAAAGAATATGGGTTGGGATTATATTAATAAACTAAAACAAAACGGAGCTAAAATGGGACAAGGTTCTGGACAAGTTGTAGACGATACGGCAAGCGGAGATTTGGTTGCAAGCTTGGGAGTGGATTATATAGTTTTAGATAAAATAGCAAAAGGAGCTACTTTAGGTTTTGTATATCCTAAAGAAATGATAGTTATTCCGAGTCCCGTAGCTATAATGAAAGGAACTAAAAATATAGAATCCGCTAAAAAATTTGTAGACTTTCTTTTATCTTCGGAAGGACAAAAAATAATAGCTTCAAGTTATACTTTGCCCGTTAGAGAAGATGTGGCTATAGATGAAAAATCGGGTTTGGTTCATCCTAAAGAAGCAGTTGAAAGAGCTATGAAAATCGACTATATAGCTTTGAAAAGCGAAAAAGAAAGCATAATTAATCAGTTTACGGAAATAATGAATAAGTAAACTATTATTATTTGAAATTATACCTTATTAATATTTTTAATTTTTTAATAAGGTATAATTTTTATTTTAATTTTGAGAGGATATAATGGCAAATATATTATTTAAAAATGTTTATAAATCTTTTGAAAATAAAGATATTTTAAAAGATTTAAGTTTTGAAGTTAATTCTGGAGAATGTTTTACTATAGTCGGACCTTCAGGTTGCGGTAAAACTGTTGTTTTAAGATTAATAGCTGGATTTGAAGTTCCCGATAAAGGTTCTATAAGCATATCGGATAATATTGTCGCTTCGACTAATTCTAAAATATTTATTCAACCTGAAAATAGAAAAGCTGGCGTAGTTTTTCAAGATTATGCCGTATGGCCCCATAAAACCGTTATGGGAAATGTTATATATCCTTTAGAAATTCAAAAAATTGAAAAGAATGAAGCTAAAAGAAGAGCGCAAAAATCTATAGACATGGTTAATTTAACAGGTTTAGAAGACCGTTTACCTTATCAACTTTCTGGCGGACAACAGCAGAGAGTCGCTTTATCGAGAGCTTTGGTTGCAGATAATAATGTTTTGCTTTTAGACGAACCTTTAACAAATTTAGATGCTAATTTAAGAGAAGAGATGCGTTTTGAAATAAAAGATATTCAAAGAAAAACAAATAATACTATTATATATGTGACTCATGACCAAGAAGTCGCGCTTGCTATATCAGACAGAATAGCGGTTATGGATAATAGAGGAAATTTTAGGCAGATAGGAACGCCTATAGAAGTTTATAAAAACCCAATTGACCCTTTCGTTTTTAAATTTTTAGGGCTTGCAAATTTTATTCATTTAAAAATGAAAGACGATAAATTAATTATATTTGAAAACGATAAAGATTTTCCTTATCAATTAAATAAAGAGATAAAAGGAAAAGATAAATTTTTAGCGGCAATAAGACCTATGGATGTAGATATATCTAAAACGAAATCTGAAAAAAGCATTGAAGGAAAAGTAGAAAGAACTTCTTTACTCGGAGCTATAATAGATTATAAAATAAATATAGACGAAAATATAAGCGTAAGAAGTCAAATACAAACCGAAGAAGCTCATCAAAACGGCTATATATTTAACGAAGGCGAAAATTGTTTTATAACATTCAACGATATAATTTTTTACGAAAACGATGATGAAATTGAAAAGGAGATTTTCTAATGAAAAAAATAATTGATTTTTTAAAAAATATTAGCGTAGCGCAATTAGTTTTAATTTTATCGATACTTATATTGGTAATTATAGTGGCTGTTCCCGTTTTATTAATATTATTTACCGCTTTCTTTGAAAATGGCAAATTAAATGTCGCTGGAGTAGTAAAAGTATTATCCGATAAAGACACATATTCCGCTCTTTTGAACTCTCTTATAATAGCGATAGGAACTACATTTATTTCGACTTTATTCGGCGTATTCTTTGCTTGGCTTGTGGCAAGAACGGATTTACCATTCAAAAAATTTATGAAGATAATGTTTTTAGTTCCTTTTATGCTTCCTTCTTTTATCGGAGCTTTGGCTTGGAAAATATTATTATCGCCAAATGCAGGATATATAAATAGATTATTTGTAAAGATATTTAATTTATCTTCGTCTCCTATAGATATAATGACTATGGGAGGAATAATAGCTATTGAAAGTATGTATTTATTTCCTTTTGTATTTTTGCAAGTTACAAGCGCTCTTGAAAGAATGGACCCTACTCTTGAAGAATCGGCAAGAATATCTGGAGCGGGACTTTTCAAAATAACTACAAAAATAACATTGCCTTTGGTTTTGCCAAGCATATTGGCTGGAGCTTTGCTTGTGGCTTTATATTCTTTGGCGCATTTCGGAGTTCCCGCAATATTAGGCACTGAAAAAGGAATATATAATATCCCTACTAAAATTTACGAAAGAATATACGCTTCGGCTGGAAGTTTTTCCGCTATAAGAATAGGAACTATATTATCAACAATTCTAGTTATATCGGCTGCTTTAATTTTAAAAGCTCAAAGTATGTTATTAAAAAGAGGAAAATTCCAAATCATAGCGGGAAAAAGTATGCGTCCTGTGGTTTTAAAACTCAGAGGATTAAAAACTCCTTTATTTATTTTCTGCATAATTTATATAGGAATAACGGTTATACTTCCGACAGTTACAATATTTTTTATAGGCGGACTTAAAACTTACGGGCTTCCTATAGCTTTAGAAAGTTTAACTTGGGAAAATTATATAGAAATATTTAAATGGAAAATGACTAAAGACTCTATAATAAACAGCATATATTTATCTTTATCATCCGCATTTGTCACGATGCTTGTCGGAGTTATGATATCTTATGTTATTGTAAAAATGAAAGTTAAAGGAAAATTTATAATAGAGTTTTTAGGAGTTTTGCCTTTCTCTTTGCCTGGAACGGTTATAGCTTTAGGCGTTATACTTACTTGGAGCGGAAGATTCGGAATAAATTTATATAATACGGCGGGAATTATATTTGTTGCCTACATTGCAAGATATATGGCTTTTTCTTTAAAATCGAATTCGGCGACTTTAGAGCAGGTTTCAGATTCTCTTGAAGAAGCTTCGAGAGCATGCGGAGCTACGCATTGGCAAACTCTTAAAAATATAGTTCTTCCGTTAGTAAGACCAGGAATGATAAGCGCATTTTTCTTAATATTCTTGCCCGCTTTAAGAGAACTTACGACTTCGGTTTTATTATACGGACCAAAAACAAGAACTATAGGAGTTGCAATTTACGCGTTAAACGAAGACGGAGAGACGGTTAGAGCCGCCGCTTTAGCTTCGGTGACATTGGTTATTATATTTTTAGCCGAAAGTTTGATTCGTTATTTTATATCTAAACTTCAAAAGCAGGAGCAATAAAATGTCATTAAAATTAATAAATATAACAAAAAACTTTAATAAAGTTGTAGCCGTTAATAAACTTAATATAGAAGTAAATCAAGGAGAATCTTTTTCGTTTTTAGGACCTTCAGGCTGCGGTAAAACGACTACTTTAAGAATGATAGCGGGATTTGAAGATATAGACGATGGAGAGATAATAGTTGACGATAAATTATTTTCTTCAAGCTATAAAAAATTCTATTTGCCTCCAGAAAAAAGAGATTTTGGTATGGTATTTCAGGCTTTTGCAGTTTGGCCACATTTAAAAGTTTGGGATAATGTCGCTTTTCCTTTGGCTATTAAACATATTGATAAAATAGAAATAGAAAAAAGAGTAAACAACGCTTTAAAGCATACAAATTTAACCTATGCAAAAGACCTTTATCCTTCTACTCTTTCGGGAGGAGAACAACAGAGAATAGCTTTAGCGCGTGCGGTTGCAACCAATCCTAAAGTAATGCTTCTTGACGAACCTTTATCTAATCTCGACCCTAAATTAAGAGAACAGATGCGTTTTGAAATAAAAGATTTGCAAAAACAATTCGGTTTTACCGTAATATATGTGACTCATGACCAAGCTGAAGCTATGGCTTTATCCGATAGAATATTGGTTATGAATTTTGGAGTATTGCAACAACTCGACACGCCTTTAAATGTTTATAATAACCCTATAAACAGATTTGTATTTAGTTTTATAGGCTTATCGAATTTTATTCCCGTGATATTTAAAAACGGAAAAATATTTATAAAAAATCATGAGATAGCGGGAAATATAGAAGTAAATATTCCTGAAAATTATGATAGAATCGATACTTTGGCATGCCGACCAGGAGAAATAGATTTTGTCTCTTCAGGCGGAATAAAAGGAATTATTCATAGAAGCACTTATTTAGGCGATATGGTTGATTACTCAATAAAAGTTGCGGGAAGCGAAGAGAGTGGCGAAGATATTTTTATCAGAGTTCAAAAACCTTCAAGAAAATATATTCTTAAAGACGGAGAAAATTGCCAATTATTAATAAAAAGAACATTATGGTATGGAGAAGACGATTAAAAAATTTCTATAAATAAAAGAGCGTCGATATAAATGAACGCTCTTTATTATTAGATTATTTTATTTTTCAAAAACCAAACCGTCTTTACCTTTTACAATCTTTATACTGTCGCCTTCAAAATATTTTCCTGCAAGAATTTCTTTTGCAAGAGGATTTTCTATATAATTTTGTATCGCTCTTTTCAAAGGTCTTGCTCCAAATTGAGCGTCATAACCTACATCGGAAATAAACTCTATCGCTTCGTTTGAAACTTCCAAATTTATTCTTCTGTCTTTAAGTCTTTCCGCTAATTTTTCAATTTGATTTTTCACTATGGCGTTAATATATTTTTTATCTAGTCTAGTAAATGTTATTATTTCGTCTATTCTATTTAAAAATTCAGGGCGAAAAGAAATTTTTAAAAGCTCGTTAATTTTTTCTTTTATGCTACTCATATCTTTAGTTTCAAGTATCAAATCCGAACCTAAATTACTAGTCATTATAATTATAGAATTTTTGAAATCTATAACTCTTCCTTGTCCGTCCGTCAATCTGCCATCGTCCAAAACTTGAAGTAAAACATTAAAAACATCGGGATGCGCTTTTTCAATTTCGTCAAATAAAATAACGCTATAAGGTCTTCTTCTAACCGCTTCCGTTAATTGTCCGCCTTCGTCATAACCTACATATCCTGGAGGCGCTCCGATTAATCTGCTTACAGAAAATTTTTCCATATATTCGCTCATATCGATTCTTGTTAATGATTTTTCATCGTTAAAAAGAAAATCTGCCAAAGTTTTTGCAAGTTCCGTCTTTCCGACTCCCGTAGGTCCTATAAATAAAAAACTTCCAAGCGGTTTATTTTCATCCGAAAGTCCAGCTCTATTTCTTCTTATCGCATCGGCAACGGAATTTATAGCTTCATCTTGCCCAATAACTCTTTTATGCAAAACATTTTCAAGGCTTAAATATTTTTGTTTTTCGCTTGCAAGCATTTTGCTTACGGGAATTCCTGTCCAAACTGAAATTACTTGAGCTATATCGTCTTCTGAAATTTCTTCTCTCAATAATCTTTTATCTTCATTGTCTTTTGAATTTTCAAGATTCGCTTCTTCTAATTTTTTTGTAAGTTCTGGAATTTTTCCGTATTTAATTTCGGCGGCTTTTGCTAAATTTCCTTCTCTCGTATATTGAGTTTCTTTTATATTTAATTCTTCCAATTCTTCTTTTAATTTTCTTATCTCTTCTATTCTCTTTTTTTCATTATCCCATTGAAGTTTCATTCCGTTTCGCTCTTCTATGATTTCCGATAATTCTTTTTCTAATTTTTTAAGTCTATCTTTTGACGCCGCGTCATTTTCGTTTGAAAGCGCTTGTTTTTCAATATTAAGCTGTAAAATTTTTCTTTCAAGTTGGTCTAATTCCGTAGGTTGACTTTCTATTTCTATTTTTAATTGACTTGCAGCTTCATCAACCAAATCTATTGCTTTATCGGGCAAAAATCTATTCGTTATATATCTATTTGAAAGAACTGCAGCAGCAACCAAAGCCTCGTCTTTTATTCTAACGCCATGATGCACTTCGTATTTATCTTTAAGTCCTCTTAATATCGCTATCGTATCTTCAACGGTTGGCTCTTTACAATAAACTTGTTGAAATCTTCTTTCAAGCGCCTTGTCTTTTTCTATATATTTTCTGTATTCGTCTAAAGTTGTAGCGCCAATCGCTCTCAATTCTCCTCTCGCTAATGCAGGTTTTAAAAGATTTGAAGCGTCCATCGAACCTTCGCTAGCTCCCGCTCCGACTAAAGTATGAAGTTCGTCAATAAATAATATAATATCTCCGTCCGATTTTTCTATTTCGCTAATTACCGCTTTTAATCTCTCTTCAAATTCTCCTCTAAATTTCGCTCCCGCAACCAAAGCGCCCAAATCTAAAGCCAATAATTTTTTATTTTTCAAACCATCGGGAACATCTTGAGAGACAATTCTTCTTGCAAGTCCTTCGACTATAGCCGTTTTTCCAACTCCAGGCTCTCCTATAAGAACGGGATTATTTTTTGTTCTTCTTGATAAAACTTGCATAACTCTTCTTATCTCTTCATCTCGTCCGATAACAGGGTCAATTTTTTCAGCGCTCGCTAAAGCCGTTAAATTTCTGCAATATTTTTCTAAAGATTGCATTTTCGCTTCAGGGTCTTGACTGTTAATATTTTGATTTCCTCTTAAAGATTTTATAGCGGATAGAACTTCTTTTTTATTTATTTTATTATCTCTAAGCATTCTGCCCGCTCTATTTTCCGCATCGACTAAAGCTAAAAATATATGCTCCGTTGAAACATATTTATCTTTTAAAGCCGCAGCTTCTTTTTCAGCTTTTGCCAAAACTTTTCCCGCATTTGTAGATAAATGAAGTTGAACATTTTCTCCCAATACTTTAACATTTTCATTAACTAATTTTTGAGTTTTTTCTATTAAAGAATTAACGGGAATTCCTATTCTCTCTAAAAGAGGCTTGATTAAACCGTCTTCTTGTTTTAATAAAGCTAAAAGCAAATGCTCGCTTCCTATTTCCGAATTGTCTTCTCCGTTTGCAATATTAGCGGCTTCGTTTATAGCCTCTTGGGCTTTTATAGTATATTTATTATAATCCATAATTATATCTCCAATTCTAATTTAATTTATAATTTTACTTTTTAAACTGTATAAAAATAAAACTGTAAAAAAGTATAGATACGATACATAATATAATCTATTTTTTTAAAGTAGTATTATTTTATAACATATAAATTATAGAATATAAAATTGATGTTTAATAATGATATTTTTTAATATATTTACAAACATAAAATAAAAGCGCGATAAAGAAAATTAAATTGTATTGCATTGTCCCGCTCGACTATGAGTAGCGGTAGTATTACCACCGCTAGGATTTATCCAAAGTTTATATAAGCTGCTGCCATTTGAAGCTATATAAAGTCCTCCTACGGCATAAGATTCACTTGTTGTGGTAATATTATTATTTGTAAATACAGTAATTGCATCAAAATTACTTTGAACTCCGTAAGATTTTATTACTCCAGTGGTTGCAGCTACTGAAGTGCCTGGTGTTATTGTAAAACCTGTTGAACCTTGTGATTCTGCTCTTGGAACAACGGGAATTATTGAATCGATTCTAGTTTCTATCTTTCCGCCTTCCGCCAAGTCGTTTGTGCCATAAGCCGTAACGCTTACATAATATAAAGTATTGTTATTATAAGTTAGTCCTGCTCTTTTAGGAAATGTTAATGTAATATTACTTCTTGCATGAGTAGAAAATGGAATAGTTGGATATCCTTGTTTATCGTTTAATAAAGCATTGGTAAAGGTTCGACTATCGCTTATATATAAATTAAATCCTGCAAAATCGGAAGCCAAAATTCCCGACCAAAAATTTATACTAATTGACTCATTGCCTGGAATCGCTCTCACTTGATAGAGAGGATTATATTCGTCAACAACTGTAATAAGCTCGTTTGAACAAGAATTAAATATAAACAAAATGAAAAATAAAAATATAATCTTTTTCACTACGGCAACCTTAACAAATTATTTAATTATCTTAATTATAATATATTTTAAAAAAATTTTAATACTTTTTATTAATTTTTTTATTATTAATTAATCATATTATCGGAATAATTTTATTCTTCCCTATCTTTTAAACCTTCAACCATATCCAATTTATCGACATAATGCGCGCTCATAATAGAAACTAAAAATATAGCGACTATTAATAATATTATAGCATGCATATAGCTTTCATTGTAAATATGCGGAACAAAAGAAAATAATTTACTCGAAAAAGGCTTTTTAACCAAATATAAAATTCCATATCCCGCCGCTATTCCCGTAGGAATTGCCAATATAATTTGAGTTATAGTTTCTTTTAAAGACGCTATCATTATTTCTTTAGTAGTATAACCCATAACTTTAAGAAGAGTAAATTCGTATCTTCTTGTAGCTAAAGTAATAACGCCAACTCCATAAAGAGAAGTCGCTCCAAGTAAAAAAGCTATAAATATAAGTATTTGAACCAAAAGATAAATTGTAGCGATTTGATTTTTATAAGCCGTATATTCGTCATTTACAAAACTATAATAAGAAATATCTTCGCTTTCGTCTAAAATTTCTTTTATCTCTTCGTCTGAAATATTTTCTTTTTTAGTAAAAAATATAGTATTATAATCGTTAGAAATTCCAAATTCTTTTTCTGCAAATTTTTTGTCCATATAAATAAAAAACATTCCTTGTTGTTCTACAAATTTACCGCATTTTACTATTCTTGAAACGGTATTTCCCAAAGTGTATAATTCTATTCCAATATAATCGTTTTCTTTAATTTTTAATTTATCGGCTAAATATTTTGGAATCATTATCGTATCTTCAGGATTTTCATTTTTAGGAATATCTAAAGAATAAAAATCTTTGTCGTATATTAAAGTCGGTATATATAAATTTTCGCTGTCGATTTTGAAAGCGGGATAAATTTTAGATTGATAAATAGCTGCTTTATCATAAGAGTTAATTATATTATTCGTAATTATCTCGGAGTCTTCTTCCCATTTTGTAGAGCTAATCGTAGCTCTAATATCGTAAAGCGCAAATTTTTGATATAGAGTAGATAAAAAATAATCGAAAGAATTATTAAAGCCTTGAGCGAATATTGTCATACTAATAGCGGCAAACATTCCCCATAAAGAAGCAAAATATCTCGTCTTGCTCCTCGATGCATTTTTAATCGCGTATCTCGTATTAAATGAAAATCTATTCCAAATTTTTAAATTTTCTATAAAACTTTTTCCTCCGCCTTTCGGTGGCTCTCCTCTCATTGATTGAGCGGGATTAAGTTTTAAAATTGAAATTGCGGCAAGCAAGTTTGATAAAATGCATACAAATAATATAATCGCTCCCGCTATAATCCATAAATCAAAATAAGTATTATAAGTAAAATTCGGCATATCGAATATTTTTGAAAGAACTTCAAATATTGAAGGCAAAATTATTTTTGTAGATATAAAGGCTAATAATATTCCGAAAAACGAAACTAAAAAAGAATATTTTATATACATATACATTATTGAAGCGTCCGTTAAACCAATCGCTTTCATTATTCCGATTTGCTTTCTTTCAACGGCTACATTTCTTCTCTGTATTATATAAAGCAATAATATAGCCATTAACAATAATATCGAAGGACATATATAAGAAAAAGAATCAATTTGAAGTAAAGTTTGTTCGTAATTCACATAATTAACCGATTGTTCTCTATCTGTAAAATAAAATATTTTCTCTTTTAATTTTATTCTTATAAGATTTTCTATATTTACTTTATTAACATTATCTTTATATTTTATATAAATAGAATTATAAGGAAGCATTATAGGTTTAGTAAAATAAGGATTAACGGGCGGAGTAAATTTAAAATGCTCTTCGTTAATTTCTACTACCGCAAAATCTTCGGGCTCTGAAACAGTGCTTGCGCCGTCTTTAAATAAAAAAACATAATTCGGATAAGAAACCAAAGAAGCTATAATAAAAGATTCTGTTTTGCTTTCGTTATTAATACTAAAATTAAGCTCTATTTTATCGCCAATTTTCAAAGAATGAGTGTCCGCAAAATTTTTATTAATAGCAATTTCATTTGTATCAAGTATATATTTTCCTTTATAAACATAAGGCTTATTTATTCTAGTATATTTATCGTCCGTTCCATAAATAATGGCGTCTATGCTTTCTTTATTTTCTGTTTTTATTTTTTCTATTTTTCCTTGAAATCTATGCCTGCCTTCCGCTCTTTCAACTCCGTTAATATCTTTTATAGTTTTTATATCGTCTTCGGTAAAAATTCCAAATAAAACCAAATCGTCTAATAAATTATTTTCAAAATAATTTTCCGCCGATAATTTAAAATCTCTATAAAGAGTTTTTACGGCTACAAAAAATAAAACTGCAAGCGCCGTTATAAATACCGCGGATATAAATATTGCAAGTTGTTTGTTTATTTTTCTTAATAAAAGTTTAGTTTTTATATCAAACATTATTTATACTTTCCATTTTTATTAAATTAATTACCATTCTATATATTCTGGATTCAAAGGATTTTCTATATCAAACCTTTCTACAACCTCTCCGTTTAAAATTTTAATTACCGTGTCAGCCATTTTAGATATTTCTTTGCTATGCGTAATTAAAACTATGCTCGTTCCAAAATCTCTATTTAAATCTCTCAATGTTTTTAAAGCCATTATTCCCGTTTTATTGTCTAAAGCTCCCGTAGGCTCATCGCATAAAACTACTTTAGGTTTTTTGGCAATAGCTCTTGCAATGCTTACTCTCTGTTGTTCGCCTCCCGATAATTCAGTCGGATAATGTTTTATTCTGTTTTCAAGTCCTAATAATTTTAAAGCGTTTTCGGCGTTTTCTCTCGGAAGTCCCGTTATTTCTGTAGAGAATTCAACATTTTCTAAAGCGGTTAAATTTGGAAGCAAATTATAACTTTGAAAAACAAAACCAATATTTTCCCTTCTAAATTTCGACAATTCTTTATTGCTATAATTTGAAATATCTTCGCCTAAAAATAAAACATGTCCGCTTGTAGGTTTATCCAAAGCTCCCAGTATATTAAGCAAAGTGCTTTTACCCGAACCGCTCGGTCCGAGTATTGCGGTTAATTTTCCTTCTTCTATAGTTAGATTTATAGAATTAAGCGCTTGAGTAGCTCCTCTGCCATGCCCGTAAATCTTGCTTATATTTTTTATTTCGTATAAATTATTCACAATCATTCCCTAATTAATTTTTTTATTTATTATTCATTATAATTTATTTTTATTACGCCATTCTTCTACGGCTATATTTACGATTTCTTTCGCGCATTCTTTTTTGCTTAAAATTGGAAAATATTTAACTCTTCCGTCTTTAAAAAATATCGTTATTTTATTCGTGTCTTTTCCTATAGCGTCTTTAATATTATTAGCTACAATCATATCGGCGTTTTTTCTTTCCATTTTATCTATAGCATATTTTTTTAATTCTTCTTCGGTTTCGGCGGTTTCGGCGGCAAAAGATACGATTAAAGTTTTTTCCGATTTTTTATCTTTAGTAAGAGCGAGAATATCGTCATTTTCAATAAGTTCTATATTATTTATATTTTGCTTTTTTACTTTTTTATCAAATGTTTTTGCAGGCTTAAAATCTAAAGGCGCAGCAGCCATAAATAATATATCCGTATTTTTTAATTCGCTTAAAACCGTTTCTTTTAATTCTTCTGTAGTTTCAACTTTTATTTTTTTATTTTTAGAATTAGTAATTAAAGGATTTGATACGCTTCCTTCTATATAAATAATATTTCCGTTTTTAGAGTTTATTTGATTATATAAAGCCTCGCCCATTTTTCCGCTTGAGCTATTCGTTATATATCTTATCGGGTCTATCCATTCTTTAGTAGCTCCAGCCGTTATAGTAAATCTTATATTTTCGTATTTATTATTTGTTAATTTATTTATTATAGTTTCAAAAGACGCGAGCCTTCCGACTCCGTCCTCTTCGCAAGCCATAGTTCCTCTTTCGGGTTCTATCATTTCAAAATTTAATTCTTCTATCATATATTTAACATTTTTTTGAACGGTTTTATTAAGCCACATATAAGGATTCATTGCAGGAGCGAATAATTTTCTTCCCGTATACGCGCATGCAATTGTGCTTATGCTATCGTCATAAATTCCGTTTGCAATTTTTCCAATCATATTAGCGTCAATCGGAGCGATTAATAAAGCGTCCGTTTTTTTATTAATATTTATATGAATAAGCGGGTCTTCTTCTTTCCAAATATTTTTTATAACATGATTTCCGCTCATAGTTTCTAAAGCCTTTACGCCAACCATATTTTCCGCGTTTTTAGTCACGGCGCAAATTATCTCATGCCCTTGCTTTTTCAACATACTTACAAGAACGGGAATTTTGTATGCCGATATTGAGCTTGTTATTGCAATTAGTATTCTCATAAACTGCCTATAAATTAAAGTCTATTTATATTATATACTATAATAAATAAAAAAATAGTCTAATAATGTTTTAATTTATATTGTTTATATTTTTTTATTTTTTTATTTAAACCGTCATTGCGAGTGATAGCGCGACAAAGTCGGACAGAAGATAAGTAATCCGCTTTTAATAAAATTCACTTATTTAATAAACCCAAATTTTAAAAATAACTTTCTTAAATATTAATTACCTAATGAGGTAAAATATTATAGTTTAAAACCAATACTTTATTTAGGGCGTCCAAAACCGAAACCAAGAAAAACTTCGATTGATAGAGCGGAAAATTTATAACTTCCATAAGAAAATGCGTCTGATAATGCATCGCTTTCGCCAATCATACCAAAATTATAAGTTAATACTCCGCCTGTAATCAAATCTATTTTATCGTATTTAAAATATCTTTCTACGCTAAATTTTATATAAGACATAACGGGAACCTTGTATAATTTTTTTATGTCTTTAAATGATAACTTTTTAGCTTTGGCTTCGTTATAATCTCCAATCATTAAATCGCCAACAATATTTGCCTATAATGGAAACATTACGCCAGCCCCTATACCAAACGATAAGTCATTATAAAAATTTAATGTAGGGTTCAGTCCTAATACTAAACTATAAAAATAAACTGTTCCGCCTTCTTCACCAAAATCACCATCTTCAGGTCTCATATACCCCGAAAAATTATATCCCGTTTCGGCTAAAATACTTATGCTTGTAAGGATATTATTATTTATTTTATGATTATAACCTACAGATAATAGAGTATTTAAATTAATTTTAATGTTGCTTACCCTAAAACCGTTATACTGTTTCCAGATATTATGTTCCGCTTTGCTAAAAGTCATATTTGGTCCCGCCGATACGCTTAAGTGAGTTTGAAAATCGGCAGCAAATACCGATATTTGAAAAGGGACAAAACCATAAAAATAATAAAAATTTATAAGAAATTATTTATTTTAATACATTTCATACTTATTTTAACAAACAAAAATTTTATAAAATATTTTATTATCGAATTCTATATATAGTATTGACAAAAATATTTTTTTCTATATTATTATATCTTTATAATTTTAAATTCTAAAATTTTAATTTTTTAATGAGAGGCTAAAATGAAAGATAAAACTTTTTTAATGATTCCCGGACCCACTCCTGTGCCAGAATCCGCTTTGATGGAAATGGCAAAACATCCTATGGCGCATAGAAGCAAAGAATTTTCAAATATTTTAAAAGAAGTTTTTGAAAATTTAAAATATGTATTTCAAACTAAAAACGATGTCTTTTTATTTACGGCAAGCGGAACGGGAGCAATGTGCGCCGCTTTGGAAAATCTAATAAACGAAGGCGATAAAGTTTTATGTTTGTCAATCGGAAATTTCGGAGCAAGATGGGAAAAAATTGCAAAATCGCGCGGAGCTGAAGTTATAAAAATAGAAGCGAAAGCGGGAGATATAATAAAGCCAGAAATTTTGGAAGAGGCTTTGAATAAAAATAAAGATATAAAAATTGTCACTCTCACTCATAGCGAAACTTCTACGGGAGCGGCTAACGATATTAAAACTTTATGCTCAATAATAAAAAATTATGGAGCGTTATCGGTTGTTGACGGAATTACGAGTTTATGCGCGATGGAATTCAAAACTGACGAATGGAATATAGATGTCGCCGTTTCTGGTTCGCAAAAAGGATTTATGATTGCCCCGGGACTTTCATTTTTAACTGCAAGCGAAAAAGCTTTTAAGATGCATGAAAATTGCAAATTTCCAAGTTTTTATTTTAATTGGAGCGAACATAAAAAATCTTTGTCTAAAGATACCACTCCTTTTACTCCAGCGGTTAATTTAATTTGCTCTCTTCATACTTCTTTAAAAATGATTAGAGAAGAAGGAATTGAAAATATTAATAAAAGACATAAAAAACTTACTTTAGCTTTAAGAAGCGCGATAAGAGAGATTGGTTTAAAACTTTTAGTTGAAGACGATAAAAATGCAAGCCATTCAATAACCTCTATACTTCCGCCAGAAAATATAACCGTTCCCGATATTAGAAAAACTCTTAAAGACGATTACGATATAATAGTCGCAAACGGACAAGGCGATTTAGAAAATAAAATATTTAGAATTGGAACTTTAGGCTTTGTATCGGAAAGAGATTTGATTATGGCTGTAGGTTCTTTGGAAGCGAGCCTTTTAAAATTGGGTTATAAATTTAATCTCGGCTGCGGAGTTAAAAAATTAATTGAAGAATTGAATAAATAAAATTAAAATTATGTTATAATAAATCGTATAAATTTATTATGGAGCAAATATGGGAATTAAGACAGAAGATAAAACTATAGAGGGTATTTTTCAACAAATAGACTATGGGATTGATTTTTATCAAAGAGAATACAAATGGAATGATAAAACTCAAGAGCATAAACCCGTTAAATCTTTATTAGAGGATATATTTTATCGTTTCAATTTAGAATATAATGATAATTTAAGCCCCAATCAGGCAAATTTGGGGAAATTTGAATGGTATTACCTTAATACCTATATGACTAATGAAATTAACGGTAAAAAATTTATAGTCGATGGACAACAAAGGCTTACTACTCTTACATTAATTCATATAAAACTTTATCATTTAGCTATTAAATATAGTTTGCCAGATTTTCTTATTGATAGTATTAAAAAATCTATTTATGGCTCAACTGCTTTCGGGGTATTTTATTGTATGGGCTTTGACGATAGAAAAGAAGCTATTGAAAATCTTTTTAATAACGATTTAAACAATTTACCAGCTAATCAATTTAAAAGTATATCAGAAGAAAATATATATAAAAATTATATTGTAATTAGCGAATTTTTAGAAAAAGAACTGATAGAAAATGTAAAAGATATTAAGAATAAAGTTCATTTTTTTATATTATATTTTAGACTTAAAATTTATTTAGTAGAAATTATAATTGATAAAAGTAAAGATGTTCCTATGGTTTTTGAAGTTATAAACGATAGAGGAATACCGCTTGAACCTTATGAAGTTTTAAAAGGCAAAATTTTAGGACAAATTGATAAAAGCGAAATTGACGAATATTTAGAAATATGGGATAAACAAGTAAATCAACTTTATAAATATAATGTAGATGAATTTTTTAGTTATTACTTTAGAAGTAAATTCGCCGATACTACTAAACAATATGATGATTTAGGAATTAATAAATACCATAGAACCATATTTATTAACGAATTTGATAGTAAAATAAAGCTTAAAAATAACCCTATAAGAACAAAAGAATTTATAAAGAATGATTTTTTATATTATTCTCAAATTTATATTTTTTTATTAGAAAAATATAATGAATATGATAAAAAATATGAACATATATACTTTAACGGCTTAAATAATATAAATGGACAATTTCCACTAATCCTTTCTATATTGATGTATAATGATAAAGAAGAAACAGAAAAAATAAAATTGGTGTCAAAATTATTTGATAGGAATTTTGTAATATTAAATCTTACTAATAGTTATGATTCTAATAGATTCAATGATTCTTCAAATAATTTGTTAAAAGAAATTAGAGAAAAAACAGTTGTAGAAATAAAAGATATTTTTGACAAAGAGCTTTTAAATAATATAAAAAGAGCTAAAAATAGAGATAATTTGCAAGAATTATTTGAATATCAATTTTTTAAAAATGTAGGATATACAACATTAAGTAAAAAATTTTTAAGATATTTTTTTGCAAGAATTGAACATTATTTAGCTGATAATATAAAAAGAGCTACAAAAACTTACCACCAATTTGTTTCTCAATCTAAAGGCAGTAATGCACACCATATAGAGCATATCGTAGCTAATAATGAAGAAAATTTAAAAATATTTAATGATAATGAAGAGGAATTTGAAATTCAAAGAAACCGTTTGGGAGCTTTGCTTATATTTAAGGGAAAAGATAATATTTCATCAAACAATGAAACATTTAAAGATAAACTTAAAACTTATGATAATAGCGGTATATTATTAGCGGAAAGTTTATGTGAAAATTTTTATAAAAGTAAATTAGATTTTACTAATTTTATTAAATCAGAAAAACTTAATTTTAAATCGTATGATAAATTTGGTGAGAACGAAATAGAAGAAAGGCATAAACTTTTATTTGAAATTAGTAAAAAAATTTGGATTGACGATTAATAATATTTTGAATTATAAAATAAAAATTATAATAAAATTAAACGGAGAATTATTAAATGAAAGTATTAATAACAGATAATATAAACAAATGCGTAAAGGATATAATATCCGAAACTGCCGAAGCGGTTTTTCTTCCCACTATGAGCGAAGAAGAGATAATAAAAATAATCGGCGAATATGACGCTTT
>OIYR01000742.1_pt1 | contig 17662 bp, 12 predicted proteins | sample 1588221 | NCBI WGS metagenome assembly OIYR01 (sample SAMN03283292) | human gut metagenome | biome: human-associated habitat; material: feces | host: Homo sapiens | place: Peru | collected 2012 | reverse complement strand
GCCAATTTGCAAACAGCACGGACGCCGAGCTTCGCCACGACATTTTTACCTTGCCACTCTTATCATAGCAAAGAATATGGAGAATGGGTGAAAAGAAGTGTAAAAAGTAATTAACCTTTAAAATCATACTCTATGATTTGGGCTATTTCTTTTGCTTTATTTAAACCGTAATTGTCCTTGATAAATTCAAGTGTCATATCTAAGCCAGCACTTACGCCAGCGCTTGTGTAGATATTGCCATCTTTGACAAAACGGACATTTTCTTGCCACAAAACACTTGAATTTTGACTTTTTACCCATTCAAAGGCTTTTTTGTTGCTTGTAGCTTTTTTGCCATTGAGGTGCGAGGTTTTTGCCAAAAGTGCCGAAGCTGTGCAAACGCAAAGCACAAACGAGGATTTTTGGGCTAAATTTTGCAAGGAGTTGATTATCACTTCATCATCAACCAAAGCTCTTGTGCCAAGTCCGCCAGGTATAAGCAAGATGCTATCTTTTACAAAGGCACTAAAGTCATTTGTTTTTATCACGCACCCTTGCGCACTTTTAATCTCTTTTCCACCAAGTGAAAGATAGACAAATTTAACATTATCAAGCCTACTTAAAAGCTCAATAGGAGCAAATAAATCAAGGCTGGTAAAATCATCAAATAAAAAGGCATTGATGGTAAGTTTGTTGTTGTTCATAATTATTTTCCTAAAATAAAAGGCGTTTCTTGATAGACTAAATTCAGCCAATTTGCAAACAGCACGGACGCCGAGCTTCGCCACGACATTTTCACCTTGCCGCTCTTGTCGTAGTAGCGTTTGGGTTTAGCGATTTTAAGCCCCTTTGCTAAGTCTCTTTTATACTCTTCATCAAGCGTAAATTTCGAGTATTCGGGGTGTGCGAGCATAAAAATGTCCTTGTCGTCCTTTATCATCGTAATGCCGCTTTTTTTGCCTTCAAGCAGCACTTGTAAATTCGCATTTCGTCGCACGGCTTTTTCATCGATGGTTGAGTGGCGCGAGTGTGGCAGATTTACAATCTCATTTAAGCCCGATAAAATAATATCCTTGCTCTTTAACTCGTGCTTGAAAATCCCAAAAAGTTTGCGTTTGAGCATAATCTTTTTAACGCCGTGAAAGTGATAAAGCCCAGCCATAGCACCCCAGCAAATATACATAGTGCTTGTGGCGTGCTTTCTTAAATAATCCATTATCTTGCAAAGCTCATTCCAATAACGCACCTTTTCAAAGTCCAAATGCTCTATGGGCGCGCCTGTGATAATGGCTGCATCAAAATCTGTGCCTTTGATTTCATCAAAACTCACATAAAAGCTGTCTAAATGGCTCTTTGGCGTGTGTTTGCTCTCGTAACTTTTGGTTTTTAAAAGCGTGATTTCTATCTGCAAGGGCGAGTTGCCAAGCAAGGATAAAAGTTGATTTTCAGTCTCAATTTTAGTCGGCATTAGGTTGAAAATCAGCACCTTTAAGGGGCGAATGTCTTGGTGCGTGGCTCGTTTTTCGCCCATAACAAAGACAAAGTCTTTCAAAAGCTTGTAGGCTGGGATTTTTTCGGGGATAATAAGTGGCATTTTCTTGTCCTTTCTTTTTGCGGTCTTGGGCGAAAATCGTTGATATTTCACGCTTGGCTGCGGTTATTTATGTTTAATAACCCCTTGTCTCACGCTCATAAACAACGATTTTTACTCCACGATACTTTGCCTTATTTGCCTTTGTTTAAACGCATTTTGCGCGTTTTTAAATTTGCCCTAAATTTGTGCCAAAATTCAAAAATTTGCAAGCTAAAAAGCTAAATTCTAGCAGTTTTTTGCAAATCTCAAAGACGAATTTTAGCTACAAATTCAGCAAGGCAAAAGTCAAGCCGCCTACTTTTCAATCGCCTTTTTCAAATCAGCGATTAAATCCTGCGCCGTTTCCAGCCCCACGCTCAGTCTCACCGTCTTTGGCGTGATACCAGCACTTTTAAATTCAGCCTCACTTAACTGCGAATGCGTGGTTGAGTAAGGGTGAATCACTAGCGATTTGCTGTCGCCTATGTTTGCGGTGATAGAAAAGAGTTCAAGCTCGTTGCAAATCTTGCGCGCCGCCTCAGCGCTCTTTGCCTCAAAGCTCAAAAGTCCGCTTGCCTTACCGCCCGCAAAATACTCGTTCAAAAGCCTATGATAAGGGCTTGATTTAAGCGCAGGGTAGCTCACTTCATCGATGAGCGGGTGAGCTTGTAAGAATTCAGCGATTTCTAGGGCATTATCAGAGTGTTTATTTATGCGAAGTTCGAGCGTTTCAAGCCCTTGCAAATGCACCCACGCATTTTGTGCGCTCAGTGTCGCGCCTATGTTTCGCAGCCACTCAGTGATAATGCGAATGCTAAAAATAGGCAAATCCAAGCTTGCATACACTAGCCCGTGATAGCTCTCATCGGGCGTGTTAAAGGCTGGGTAGCGTTTGTTGCCCTTGATAAGCTCGTTTAAGCCGTTTCGCTCGATGATAGCCCCGCCTAGTGCGCTTCCGTGTCCGTTGATATACTTCGTAAGGCTGTGAATGCTTATATCCACGCCGTAATCAAACGGGCGGTGCAAGAACGGCGTGGCGACTGTGTTGTCGCATAGAGTTGCAATGCCGTGTTTTTGGGCTATCTTTGTGATAGCTCTTGTGTCGGCTATGGAGATTTGCGGATTTGAAAGGCTTTCAAAGAAAATAAGCTTGGTTTTATCATCTATCAAAGGCTCTATGCTTGACAAATCATCTATGTCAAACACTCGCGCTTCTATGCCAAAGCGTTTCAAAGTATGCACGAAAAGTGTTTGCGTGCCGCCGTAAATTTTGTTTGAATACAAAATGTTATCGCCATTTTGCGCTAAATTCGCCACAGCGTAAAAAATCGCCGCCGAACCGCTTGCCGTAACCGTGCCAAAAGCTCCGCCCTCAACGGCTGCAAGGCGGCTTGCGAGCGTATCCACAGTGGGATTTGTAAGCCGTGAGTAGATATTGCCAAGCTCTTGCAACCCAAAGCGCGCTGCTGCCTGCGCTAGGCTTTCAAAGTTGTAAGCTGAGCTTTGATAAATAGGCACGCTGAGCGTTCTTTGCTTGTCGTAGCTGTATCCAGCGTGCAACGAGAGTGTGTTTGGTGTGAAGTTGTTGTGTGTTAAGTTTGCCATTTTTTGTCCTTTCGTTAAATTTTGGCGTTTTAAAAAGCGTTTAAAACACTTTTAGCTTGTGAAAACATTTGTCTAACAAATGCTTGACTTAAATTCGGGGGTTAAGCGCTCAATGCGAGAAAAAAAGGAAATATCAGCACACGAGCGTGTGCATACTCATCATAAAGGCATAAGCGTGTGTAGCTTGTGCGCTAGCAGTGGTAAAATCAGCATTTGCGTGAAAACTCATCGCTTATCCTTTCATAAAAAATGTGGCATTATACTTTTTTTTGAAAAACTTGTCAAGGGGAATTTAATGTAAAATGCCACAATCTTAAAATTCACATTGCCGCATCAAGCTTTGAAATTCTAATTTAAATTTGGACAAGCGTTGCATTCAAGAACAAATAGCGGCTTTTTTAGGCTCATTGACATCAAAAAAACAGATTCGCAAGGTAATATCTTGTTTTTTATATACTTCATTTACTTCATCGCGTAACTCTTTAATATCTTTTATGCTTGATAAGTTTTTGCTTTGTTTTTCATTAAAAAAACATAATTCAGCTTTGTATTTAAAAACTTTTTTATTTAATTTTTGCAAATCATTGTTTTCATCGTCAATTTTAGGGTAGATTAAAATTCCATTTTGGCATTGATATTTGCTTAAATACGCAAAGATTTGATACAAATCGCCTTGCGAAATGCTAAAATTCTTGGTTTCATCAACGCTTAAAATTTTCCATTTGGTATCGGCGATAATTTTTGGCGGATTTTCAAGTTTGGTATCAGTCTTGTTGTAAATAACTAAATCGGGCTTAATTTTAAATTTATCACCCTGTATAAGAAATTTGCGCCTGTCTTGGGCTTTGACAATGTGATTTACAAGTGTCTTTTTCAAATGCCACGCCACAAAGCTTTCAAAAAGTTCGTTCATATCAAAAAGCAGTGCAAAGGCTTTTTCGCTACCTTGATAAGCGGTGAAAGTTTGTTTTTTGAGAAAAATTTTACACCACAAAAGAATAAGTTCATAAGCCTTAAAATGCCTTAAATTCACGCATTTTGCAAAATCTTTGTCATAATTTTGACTTGGGCTAATCTCATCAAAAACAAAACGGCTTTGCATAATTCTGGCGTTTGTTTTAGTGCTGAAAGGACGCGTGCTTAAAAGCAAAAGCGTGGATTTGATGAGTTTGTTTGGGGCTATGTTGCTACTAAATTCATCGCTTGCGGTGAAAAATCTTTCTTTGTGAGCGAAATTATGCTTTAAATTTTGTGTGAAAAGCAGCTTGCCTTTTAAGAATTTGCGGTTTTGCTCGCACTCTATATAATCGCTTTTTAAGCCCTTTTTGATGAGCGTTTCAAGCTCATTTAAAAACATAATAACAAAAATTTCAAGCAAATGTGCGTTTTGTGTTTTTAGGTTTGAAATGTGGCTTTGTTTGAAAGGCGAATTTTTAAGGGTTTTAAGCATTTTTAGCAAAAGGTTTTTTGCCTTGCAAACTTGGCATTTTTTGGGTTTTGTGTCATCATTTGACAAATATTCCCCCTCCCTTGCGGAGGGGGCTAGGGTGTGGGTGCAAGTGCAATTTCTAATTTCAAACCCTTCATTTTCATTTGCCGTGCGAAAAGTTTTTGGTAAAATTTCTAAACAAAATCCACTTTTAGTTTGGATAAGCCCGACATAATTTCGCGCTCTAAGGCGGTTTTTGCCATAAGAGTTTAAAAAGATATGATTGTCTTTTTCATCGGCAAAATTTTTAAGTTCTTTGAAAATGTTTTGGGCTTTCTTGTCATATTGAGCTTTCGTAGAAAGCGAAATATCTCTGTCTTTATTAGGATTTTTAGATACTTCGCTACGCTCAGTATGACAAGATTTGAGAACTTGATAAATATCATCTACGCCAAATACCTGCCATTCAGCTATGCAAAGGGTTTTATTTTTACTCATCTTTATCTATTTGCACACTAGAATCATAAATTTGCAAAAAATTCTTTTCATTCCATTCATCAAAATTCGTAATTTGATACACAACTTTTTCACTATCCACTTCATCGTTAAATTTACCCAAAAAATCAGGTTTTGGCTTTGGTCTAATCATTTGATTATCATTCAGCACGGCTTGGATTTTTTTATAATCATCATAAAAATACTCCTGCAAAAGTGGGATAATTTTATTTTTGAAAACTTGTTGCAACTCGCTCAAAGAATTCACATTGATGAAAAATGAATGCCCTATGGTATGCTCTCTATCAAGTAAAAACTCAATTCTTTCGTTCATTTTTTCTAAAAGCATTTGTAAATTTATTTCGCCATTTTCTACTTTGATTATTTCTAACAATTCAGGCTCTGGCATCATCTCCACAAACTCAAATCGCCTACGCAAAGCCGTATCAAGCAAGGCTATGCTTCTATCAGCTGTATTCATCGTGCCGATTATATAAAGATTTTTTGGCACACCAAAATTCTCGTTGCTGTAAGGTAGGGTTACACGCAATTCCTCATCGCCACCTATCCTTTTGCTCGGCTCGATAAGCGTGATGAGTTCGCCCAAAATCTTGCTGATATTGCCACGATTGATTTCATCGATGATGAGAATGTAATTAGGTCTATGTCTCGGTAAATATTCGTAAAAAAAATACCTGACAATCGCTCTGTATCTCTCCATGTTATCTTCTTTATACAGCTCTTTCGGTTTAATATCTTGTTTGATTATATCATCAAGCTTCTCATTATCTAACGCTTCTATATTATTTATATTATTTAAAATTGACCCTAATGAATCATAAATTTCAATATGTCCACTTTTAAACTTTTCTTTTGTTCTTTCATCAATTTCAAATTTAATCCCATCATAAGTGATGGGACCTTTTTCTTTTAACTTCTCGTAAAAATCGGAATAAAAACCTTCTTTTAACTTTATTATTTCTTCCTGTTTTAAGTTTATTATTTCCTGTGGGGCTTCCTGTGCGGCTTTGCAAATTTTCTTAAAAACACCATCTGCAATTTCGTATTCCATTTTATCGGTTTTTTCGTTTTCATTCTTTTTTTCAAAAATCGGCTTTATCCCCTCCACAAATTCCTCATAAGAAAAACTTTGATGAAAGGTTATAAACTCGATTTGTCCATTTTGGCGAAATTTGTCAAATTGAGCCTTTAATTCCGCCCTGCTTTTGCCTTGCATTTCAACACCCAAAATCTCCAAAGCCTTGTTTATAGTGTTGTAAGTCTTACCTGTGCCCGGCGGTCATAAAGGATTTGATTAAGCGGTGGATTTATTGTTGTAGGTGTGTTTGGCATAGTGTCTCCTTCATTTTCATCATCTTTATCATTTTCATTGCCATATTTTTTCCAAAGTGGCTTTGAACGCTCTTGTATAGAAGTTTCAAGCGTGTATTTTTTATCACTCATAAGTTGAGTATAAATTTGCGAAGTTGGCAAATTACCATTGTCTAATTCTCTTTCAGCAATTCTCTTTAACACACCTTTGGAAAAAATACATAATATTTTCATATTATCAGGATTTTGATAATGAAAAGCTATTTTCCATTTTAGCATTCCCTCTAACTCAATTGTTTCTATTTTATCTAAATCATTATTTTGACTTGCTCGTATAACTTCAATTATTTTATTGCGAATTTCTTTAAAAGCTTCAAATGGATTGTTGTCTTTGTCATAACATTGTGCCAACCAAACATATTGTCTATCACTAGAATACATTACCTTTCGTTTAATGTCGTATTCTTTTCCGCCACAATGACAAATCCAAGATTTAAGATTAGCTAAACCACCAGCCACGCCTTTTACACTTCCCCAATTGCTTAGTTTGTGTTCAAACCAATAAGTAAAAGTTTCCTTACTACCAAGCTGGGTGTATTTTTCCAAAGTCATATCTTTAACTTTTTCCAAAGTCCAAGTTTTTTGAAATTCCTCAAAAAATTTTCTTTCATTAAGCGTTATCGACATTTTAATCTCTCTCTTTGTTTAAAAAACTTTACAATAAAGAGTTATAACAAAAATTTGACAACTTGTCAAATTTTTACACTCCTAAAATTCCCCTCAATGACTCCCCTTATGCAAAAAGTAAAGCCCCACGCATAGTGCTAAAATCGAGCCTGCAAGATACGACATATCCACCATAGTAACAAGTTTCATCTGCAAAACGCGCTGAAAAAAATTCACCACTAAAACCATTATGATAACCTTTGCAAGCTTATCTTTAAGCTGGTCTAGGCTATGCACTTCAAGGACTTTGGATTGTTTGAGCGTTTTAAGCTCCTCGATTTCGCTCACAAAAAGCTCATAAATCCCAAAAGAAAAGATAAAAAGCACAAGCGCCATCAAGTATAAATCCACAGCACCGATGATTTGCCCGACTATGTCCTCGTGCAAATCGATGGCAGAGTTTGGCAAGATGAAATAATCAAAAGTGTGAATGATGACTTTGATAATGTCATAACTTGCGATGAAAAACAGCACAAAAGCACCAAAAAGCCCAAACACCACAGGCAAAATCGTAACTATGCGGCACTTCATTAGGGCTTTTTCAAAAATTTTTTCTAACATTTTTTATCCTTTCAAATTTAAAGCAAAGGCACTATTTGCCCTGCATTTTCAGCCATTCTTTGGCTATACGCACTGCATTTGTTGCCGCACCAACGCGGATTTGGTCAGCCACGCACCACAAATGCAGCACATTTTTGCGGTAAATATCAGCACGAATGCGCCCGACATAAGTTTCGTTTGTGTCGCTTGTGTAAAGGGGCATAGGGTATTTTTTGTCCTTTGGCTCATCGATAACCACGACACTTGGGGCTTTGGCTAAAATTTCACGCGCCTTTTTCGCGCTCACTTCGCTTTCAAAATGCAGTGTCAAAGCCTCGCTATGGCTTCGCAAAACGCCCACACGCACGCAAGTTGCGCTCACTTCAAGGCTTTTGTGTAAAATCTTTTGAGTTTCATTCACCATTTTCATCTCTTCTTTGGTGTAATCATTCTCCATAAAGACATCAATATGCGGTATAACATTGAGCGCAAGGGTGTGCGGAAAGGTTTGCGCCTTAAATTCATCGAGTTTAAAGGCAAAAAAGCTTTGCAAGCCCGCCACAAGCTCCTCCATACCTTCTTTTCCTGCTCCGCTTGCGGCTTGATAAGTGGCTACATCGACACGCGTGAGCTTGAAAGCATCATCAAGGGGCTTTAAAATATGCACCATTTGGATAGTCGAGCAGTTTGGATTAGCGATGATACCTGTTTTTTGCCACTGCGAAATGTCTTGGGGATTGACCTCTGGCACGACAAGCGGGACATCTTTGTCCATTCTAAAATGGCTGGTGTTGTCGATGACGAGCGCGCCTGAATCTACGGCAAACTTGGCAAATTTAGCCGACACGCTGCCGCCTGCGCTGAAAAAGGCTATATCTACGGGGTTTTCTTTAAACACGCTTTCGGTAAGCTCTTGCACGCGGTAGCGTTTGCCCTTAAATTCCACTTCACTGCCCGCACTTTTGGCACTTGCAAGCGGCAAAATGCTTGAAACAGGCAAATCAAGCTCACTCAAAACATTTAAAAGCTCCTCGCCAACCGCACCTGTGGCGCCTACAATCGCTACTTTGATACTCATCGTTTGTCCTTGTTTATGTTTTTAAGGGCTTTGATTGTATTAAATTTATCCTTAAATCTTGCTGAATTTAAGCAAAATTTATGCGTAAGGACAAAAAAGACAACGGTTGAATGCAAAAGATGAATACAGCTTTAAATCAAATCATACCTTTGCATTTTTTCTTTGAGCGTTGTTTCGTTCATTCCAAGCATTGCGGCGGATTTTTTCAAATCATTTTTACACTCGCTTAAAACTTCTATAATCAACTCTTTTTCAAGTATGGGAATTTCACGCTTTACCCTGCTATCTAAAAACAAATCATCGCTTGAAATTTGCGCATTTTCGCTCAAAATGCAAGCGCGCTGAACGATTGAGATAAGCTCTCTAATGTTGCCCGGATAATCATAATCCAAAAGCGCATTTTGGGCGTCCTTGCTGAGCGTTTTGCTTTCTAGTTCGTATTCTTTGCAAGTGTCCTTTAAAACCTGCTCGGCTATGCCTAAAATCTCTTCCTTGCGCTGTTTAAGCGGTGGGATTTTTATGGGGATAGTGTTTAAGCGGTAGTATAAGTCGTTTCTAAACTCGTTGTTTTCGATTTTTTTCTCTATGTTAGCGTTTGTGGCGCACACTATGCGAACATTGATTTTGATGGGCTTTGTGCCACCAAGCCTTGAAATTTCGAGCTCTTGCAAGGCTCGCAAGAGTTTTGCTTGAATTTCAAAGGGCATTTCGCCGATTTCGTCCAAAAAAAGCGTGCCGTCATTTGCCAGCTCGAAAAGCCCGATTTTAGTGGCGTTTGCGTCTGTAAATGCGCCCTTTTCAAAGCCAAAAAGCTCGCTTTCGATGAGATTTGCGGGGATTGCCGCCATATTTATGGCGACAAAGGGCTTTTGAGCGCGTTTTGAGTTGCGGTGTATGAAATTCGCTACTAATTCTTTACCCACGCCACTTTCGCCAAAGAGCATAACGCTCGCATCGGTTTTTGCGGCTTTTAGGCTCAAATCAAGCGTTTTTTGCAAGGCGGGCGAGCTTGCGAAAAACTCGCTGTTTGCCTTGTCTTTTTTGTCATCTTTGCCCTTGTGTGCGGTTTTTTCGCGTATGATTTTCACGCGTTTTATGGCTGTAACAAGCGTGCTTATGTCAAAGGGTTTGGTGAGAAAATCTTTAACACCAAGTCGCACCGCTTCGATAGCGCGGTTAAGCGTAGCATTGCCCGTGATGATGATGAAATCATACTTTGTGCCACATTGCTTGACAAATTCTATCCCGTCAATCCCCGGCATATTTATGTCCGTGATGATTAAATCTACTTCATCATCGAGCTTTTTAAGCGCCTCTGTGGCGGATTTGTAAGAAGTAATGCGAAATTCCTCATACTCGCTTAAAGCGATTTCAAGGGACTTTCGCATATTTATATCATCTTCAACCACTACTAAATTCACGCTTTGCCTTTATCTTTTTTTGCGCTCTTCTATGCCAAGTTTTTCATAAGCTTCAATATCCATTTTATAAGTGCCATAACGCTTTACCAGCTCTCTGTTTAAAAAAGATATGTGCTTGGCTGTGGCGTTTGGATTTGAAGCGACATTGCGCACAAATTCAAGCCTTTTTTTCGCCTCCGCACTCAAAGCCTCGCCTTGTCTATAAGGCAACTTATGCGTGCTGATAAAACTTTCAATAAGCTCTTGCAAGGCTTGTCCCTTAAAAGAAAGTGCCTCTTCTAAGAAATCATCAAGCGTTCTTTCGCGTGCGTTTGAATTTACTTTTCTTTCGCTCACGCCCTTTTTGCTCAAACTCAGCATAAGAACAACGCCTATCAAAGCCACAAAAAGCACCGCAAAAAGCACGATAACAATGCTTGTATTCATCTTTTATCCTTACAATTTTTTCGCAAATTGTCGCTTAAAAAAGCTTATTATAGCCAAAATTAGCATTACAATAAAGATATACAACACAAAATTTGGAATTTTTGCCGCGTCCCCTGCTGCATACGAGTGCATACCCACGAGAAAATAATTCACGCCAAAATAAGTCATCACAATGCTCCAATACGAAAACATTGACGCCACCGCAAAGGTGTATTGATTTGACAAGCTCGGTATAAGCCTTATGTGCAGCACGGCTGCGTAGATGAGTATGCTTATAAGCGACCAGCTTTCTTTTGAATCCCAGCTCCAATACCGCCCCCAGCTCTCATTTGCCCAAATCGCGCCCAAAAAGTTGCCGATGGTAAGCAGCATAAGCCCCAAAATCATCGCCATTTCGTTGATACGCGTGGCTTCTGTTATGTTGCGGGCTAAATTTGCGTTGTATTTGCCGTCTTTTTTCATAAAGCACAAAAGCACCAGCACGAAAACGCCAAGCAAGGTGCAAAGCCCCAAAAATCCATAACTAGCCGTTATCACAGACACATGAATGCTGAGCCAATAGCTATCCAAAACAGGCACTAAATTTGTGATTTGCGGGTCCATTTCGCCCAAATGCGCTACCCACAGCACAAGCCCAGCGAGTATGGAAGTAAGAGAAAGTGCCAGCGGGCTTTTGCGCGAGAACAAAATCCCGCAAAGCCCCAAAGCCCAAGCGATATAAATCATACTCTCATAAGCGTTGCTCCACGGGGCGCGCTCAGCCAAATAGCCACGCAAGCAAAGCCCAGCAGTAAGGGCAACAAAGGCAAAAATCGTCAGCACATAAACGAATTTAAAGGCTATGTGGATATTTGCGCTTGGGCGTAGCATTTTGTAAAGCACCAAACACAAAAGCAAAATGCCCGCAAGCAAGTAAATAGGCATAAGTTTGACAAAAATTTGCGCTGAATTTGAGAAAATTTCGGCATTTATCTTGCTTTGACTAGGCATAATGTCCTCGCCATACTTGCGTTGATAGTCCTTAATCCTTTGCAAAATCTCATCTGCCTTGCTGTAATTGCCCTCTATCAAGCCCAAAACGCTAGCGTTTATGTAGTTGCCAAACAAAAACGCCACTTCTTCACCCTCAGCTTGATTTATCAAGCCCATTTTGCTCGCCTCATCAAGCTGATTTGGGGCAAGCCAGAGATTGTCCTGCTTGCTTTGCAAAGGAAAGATTTTCAGCAAGTCCCCGCCAAGCACTAAATTTAAGATATTTGCCCGCTCATCAAGTTTGATAAGCTCTTTGTCAAAAACTCCACGCGCGTTAGGGTTTTTGCGGTTCGCGTTTTCTACATATTTTTGCAATTTATAATTGTCATTTTCATCGAAAAAATCCGCAAAGCGAATGTATTTTTGCGGGGCATTTAGCCCTAAAATTTTAGCAAATTCAGCATTGACACCGCTGTTTTTTGGCATAATGATTATGGGTTCAAAAGCCCACCACTGCTTAAACATAAACATAGAAATCACCACGCCGCTGGCATCTTGCCCTTGATAAGTCCTGCTTTTGTAAAGTTTTTCCAAAATCTCGCCCGCTAAGGTGTCAAGCGGAGTCATTCTGCCGCCTTGCTTTTGCACCACAAGGCTAGCGAGCTTTTGGCTGTGTTCTTTGCTGAAAGCTGGCATTTTAGCACGGCTTGTGCCTAAGTGCGGATTTGAATTTGCGTTTAAATTCTCAGCTGTGGCTGAATTTTGAGCCGAATTCGCGCTAGAATTTGCATTTTCTTTTGAATTTGAAGCTGAATTTACACTAGAATTTGCGCTTGCATTTGTTTCATTTGCCCATAAATTTGGCGTTGCCACAAAAAAGCCCAGCGCAAAAAGCACAGCCACAGCGGTTTTAAGCGCGTCTTGGTTGATGAGCTTTGAAAGGACACGAAAGCGGGATTTTGGATTTAAAAGGCTCAAAAACATTCCCGCTATCAGCAAAAAGTAGCCTATGTAGGTTGGAATCTTACCTGGGTCCTTATTTACCGATAAAATCGTGCCTTTTTCGTCTCTATCATAAGAGCTTTGATAAAAGCGATAACCACGATAATCAAGCACATTGTTCATAAAAATGCGGTAATCAAACTTCGTATCGCCATCTCTTACTTCAACTTCACTTGCATAAGAGCTTGGCGAGTTTGAGCCAGGGTATCTGTCCATCACAAAGTCCTTCAAATAAAGCTCAAAAGGCAAGTCAAGGCTCACAGGGCTATAAGAGACAAAAAAGAGCTGCCCGCCCACATCGACAGGCGTGGGGTTAGCGTATTCAAAAAGCGTTATGTCCTTGCTTTGCCCCTTAAATTCTAAACTCACTTGCAAGCCATTAACGGCGTTTTGGCTTAATTTTAGCTTTTCATCGCCTATTATCAGGCTGATGAGCCATTTGAAAAAGTTTTCATCTTGTGGGCGGTTTTTGCCCTTGTATTCTATCTTGCCGTTTAAAGACGCGAATTTAACGACAAAATTCATATTTGCTGCCGTGTAAAGTCTCTTTTCAGTAGCATCTGCGCTTGTGTGAGCCTTTAAAGTAGCGTTTTCTCCGCTAGCCATAGACATAAAATTTAAATTCTCGCTTGAAATCACTTGCAAATTCTTGTCGATTTTGATGAAAGGCTTTGGGGCGTTGTCGTTTAAAAAGGCAAAGTTAATGCCGTTTATGTTGATAGTGTCGCCCTCGCCCAGCACAAGCTCGTTTGCGCCATCTTGCGGAGTGTTTATCATCAGCACCAAAAGTGGCGGACTTTGTGTGTCATTGACATAGCTTTCCTCCACATCAAGAAGTAAATTTTTGTATTTTAAATGCGCTGTTTCATCGTCTATTTTGAGTTTCATATCAAAGCTATTTGCAAAGGGCAGCAAAGCCACATCTTCGCCCAAACTTTGCGTGTAGGTTTTCTCTCCACTTAAAGCGGCGAATTTCACATAGGACTTTGAGCTTACTACGCTAGCGTTAGCGCTTTGCTCTCTTATGTGTAAGTTGCCATCATAGCCCAAGTAGCGCGTCATCGCCGCACCCACAAGGATAAGCAAAAACGACAGGTGAAAGGTAAGCAGCGGCAGCTTTGAGCGGTTTATCATCTTGTATCTGTAAATCGCACAGGCTAAATTCAGCCCCAAAATCAGCTGGACAAAGCCAAAATAAGCCGTCCCATAAACCATAGCCCAAGCCGTGCTGGTGCTATAAGCACTCTCTATAAAGGTTGCGATAGCGCAGAAAAACGCGAAGATTAAAAACAGCACAACGCTGATTTTCAGGCTACCAAAGGCGTGTAAAACCTCTTTCATCGTGTATCCTTTTTTGTAAAAAATTTAAAGGCATTGTAATCTTTTTTGGTTGCTGTGTGTTTGCTTGTATGAAAATTTATTGATTTTTTTGTTAAAAAGTGTTGATTGATGAGTTATGAATTTTTATACACTCGTCATTGCAAGTAAATTCTGAAAAATTGCTTAAATTCAGCATTTTTTTGCAAAAAAGCCACATTCGCCGTGTTTAGACACTGCTTAAATACTTATATCAAATTGTCTATCTCTTAAATTTATCGTGTCGCCTATGGTGCTGATACTTGTTGAGTAGGTGTCTAAAAAGGTGTTATAAAGCTCATCGACAATTTTGCTTAAATTTTCATAATCAAGCCCGCCTGTATCTTTGCTTGAAAGCCCCAAAAATTCAGCACTTCTTTGCTGAAAACTTTCTTTAAATTCAGCGTAAAAATTCTCAAATTTTTCTTTGTTGAATTCAAGGTAAGTGTTGTCAAATTCGTCCTTTTTTTCGTCAAAAATTTTGTCCCTCAAATGCCATTTCAAAATCGCTTGCTCGTTGCTGTTTAAATCATCAAATTCCACTCCGCTAGCGAGTTTGTCAAGGGATTGTTTTACCCACATATCGCTTGTTTTTGCGTTGTTGAGTGTGATACCATCTGGGTTGTTTAAGCCTTTTTGAGCGTTGAGTTTTTTAAAATTTACGGCTGCAAAAGCCATCTCAGCCGCGTTAAAAAGCTCTCCGCGCGCCCTTGTCGTCTCAGCTTGCAACCTTTCTCCGCCCATTTCGTTGTAAGTGAGTTTGCCGTCTAAATTCTTGTCCTTTTTAATCATCTTGTCAAGTTCTATGCCTATGGTTTTTGAGCCAAAATCCCCTTGCAAGCTCGTTGCCGTCTCTTTGAAAGCCTTGTTTTCGTTAAATGGCGTGGTAAAATCGCCGTCAAGTTTTATATAAGATTCTACAAAACTCAGATTTGAAATCTCGCCCGTGTCCGTGTTTTCTAGGGTTTGAGCCACAAAGCCTGAGCGCACATTTTTAAGCTCGCTTTCGCTAAAAAAGCCGTCTGCATTTTTATCCGCTTTCAAATAGCCCCTTGTGTAAGCAATATCCGCATACCAGCCCGCGACAAAGTTTTCCGCCTTGCCGCTTAAAATGTATGAGCCATCGGCTCGCTTTTTCAAATCATCGCTGCCAAATTCACGCCCCAAAGCCGACAAGCTCTCTCCGCTTAACGCGCTTCTTGTGAGCTTGCGCGTGATAGGGTCGCGAAAGTAAATAGTCGTCATTCCAGCCTCAGCGCGCCGCACCTCATCGCTTATGCGGGCGTTAAAGACTTTTTCATACTCTTTTTTCTCGCTCGCGCTTGCTTCTTTGTTGCTTTGGCGTTCTATTTTGTGGCTGTTTGCAGCTGAATTTTGACTTTGAGTAAGGATTTTAGGCTTTGCGTTTAGGTTAAATTCAAAGCGTTTAAACACGGTAGCACCTGTGAAATTGAGCGCACTTAAATTCATCTTTCATTCCTTTAAAAAATGTCCCTAGTAAATCGGCAAAAATTTGTTTTATTTTAGTGGGCTAAAATATATATCCCACATCAAGCCCACCGCCAAAGCCCTTATTTTGTCCGCTTTTAATTTGTGTTTTAAAATTAGCAAAAAAACCGCGTTTTGCGTTTGCATTGTTTAAATTTTTGACCTTTGCACGAGCATTTTTAGAATTTAAATTTGTCTTATTTTCACGCAAATTTATACTCTCAAAGCCAAAGCCAACTTCGCCAACAAAGCTGTTTCCACGCATTGACGGAGTTTTAAAATACTCGCTCACAGCATAGTTTTCACTTGCATTTTTGCCGTTTGCTTCACCCATAAATTCACGCTCTGCGCCCACGCTTGCATAGGCTTTAAAGTATTTGTTAAATTCGTGCGAGAGTTTAAGCCCTGCTACGCCGATGAGTGAATGGATTGCATCTAACTCAAATTCGTCTGTGCCTATTTTTGCGTTTTCTTTGGCGAGATTTGTATAAGATACTCGGGTAAAAATTTGAAATTTTTGACTCAAATTCAAATCCACTTCGCCTAAAAAGCCATAGTAGAAACGGCTTAAATCAAGTTCGTTTATTAGGCTGGCGTTTGCAAAGTCGCTCGCTTGATAGCTGGTGCGAATTTGTCCTGCTCGCAAAGCAAGGTTAAGCTGAGTTGTTTGGCTTATAAGTTTGACAAATGCACCGCCACCGATAAATTTGCTCGTCCCATCTCCTTTTACAATGGCATTTGAAAAGTCATTGTGCGTTTCATACTCACCTTTGCCAGCTTCCACAAAGCCGCCTAAAAGCGCATTTTCGTTTAATGCCCCAGCAAAAGCGGCGTTTAAAACCAAATTTTCACTTTTTATCCACGAGCCTGTGAAATTTTTAACTTTATTTGTTTCAATACCAGCAGTTACAAGGTTTTGCGCGTTGATTGTGTTAAACATTTGTCCTAGCGAGCTGTGATTGTTTGCTACGCTTAAAGCCCCAGCTAATGCAGATTCAAATACGACTTTTTGCTGCTCACTCACCCTTTTTTGTAGGGTTAAAACGCCTTGCCCATCTTTGTTTGATGAAAAATGAATAGCATATTCGCTTGTCAGTGTTGTCAAATCGCTATTTTTAGGTAGCTCACTCACATTTTGCGTGCTTGATAGCACTTGTGAAAAGCTGCCTTGTGGTGCGCGGTCGAAAATCAAGTCTAAATCAAATTCAATATAAAAAGGTGAATGAAAAATATCTTTTGTTTGGACAAGATACAGCGCAACTTTGCCATTTGTAGTGATAATGGGTTGTCCTATGAGTTCTAACTTTGTTGGCGTTGTATTTGGCGAAGGCACAGGCACTACTGGGTCTGGAGTAGGTTTTGATGGTTCAGGATTTGGATTTGGTTTTTCGGGCTGTGGCGTGTTTGTGTTATCGTGTGGAATTAAATAATCCAAAAAAAGCGTTCCAATTGACAATCCGCTAGTTCCAGTCTCTTCGGTGTTACTCTCAAATCTTTGAAAGCCAAGATAGAAATTAGGATTGCAAAAAGTAGGTTCGTCTTTGCACATTTTGGAGTAGATTTCATAGTTTGAGGTATATTCTTCGATTGAATTTTTAAGCGAATTATACGATGAATCAGTTATCCAAATTTTTTGTATGGAAGTTGGGTCGTCTGTGTCTTTAAACTCTGCGCCCCAGCCTGTAATAGCGTGTCCGTATTCAGTTATGCCAACGGCATAACCTTTGCTGAAAATATCGTAATATGCTGCTGATTCTACTTTGTAGTCTTTATTTGAGACAAGGTCGATTCTATGATGAATGGCGTTAAAGTCAAGTGTTGGATAGTAACTATCAAAAAACCATTTTAATGCTAGATGAAGGTGTTTGCCCGTAGAATTTGGGTCGCTTGCACGGAAAATTTTCAGCAATTCTTCGCGGTCTTTTGGTGCAGCACTTTGCGGCAGTCCAACACTTGCTTCTTGCCACCAGCCCACCATAGAAGCCACAACATGCGCCCAGCAGTAGTTACCAGCTTGTGGTAAGTCAGGTTGCCAACCTTTTTCTACGCTGACACCTTTTGCCCAAAACTGCACATTTGCACTTGCTATAATGGGTGTAACAAAAAGCGCAAGAAAAAGGGGTTTAATGCGGATATATTTTAGTGTAAATTTTAAAAGGGACGAAAATTTATGCCAAAAATGAGTTTTAAAAAGAATGCCCATACCATCAGCCACATTTTTAGCTTTTATAAGCCCCCCC
>OIYR01000730.1_pt1 | contig 17906 bp, 8 predicted proteins | sample 1588221 | NCBI WGS metagenome assembly OIYR01 (sample SAMN03283292) | human gut metagenome | biome: human-associated habitat; material: feces | host: Homo sapiens | place: Peru | collected 2012 | reverse complement strand
CTGATGCAAGTTGCAGTCAAACTTTATCGACGCACGTACTTCCTCGAATGCTTACTGTTGTGTGAGAAAGCAAACTACGTGAAAGCAAAAATCCGGGCGACCTGCAAAAGGTCGCCCGGATTATGTCCTATTCTCTTAATTGTGATTAAGAGAATATTTTTGATTCGATCAGCTATCGGGTGAAGTACATTCCTTCGGTGTTGCTTCCGCTATAGTTAGCCTGATAGATCGCGTCATAACCCGAAGTTGTACCTACATTCAAGGTTGAAGCGTCAGCTGACTTGGCTTTGACGCAAGAGATGCCACAGATGTAATAGCTCTTATTCCCTGTCTGCTGACCAGCACCAGCAAAGACATACTTTAAGGTTTTCAGGTCGGTGGATGTGAACCAGAGCCAATCATAATCATTCGCGGAGAAAGCGCCGGCGCCTGGAGCAAACAAGTAATTGGCCCAGGTATTACTCTTGGCACATTCCGGCAAGTAAGCCATATACACTCCGTTACCGGCATCTTGTGCTTTTCTCCTATCGAAGAACACACCGAACTTAAGTGTCATAGCGGTGTAATCAATCTCGGCGGCGGCATCCAAAACAGCATCAAGGAACAATCCTTTTATGCCATAAATGTTAGTGTGCTCGGCTCCTGCGTCATCCTTAAGAGTTTCTCCTCCTAATGGCTGTCCAAATGTAACCTTGGTCGTGTTGGAAACGTTCTCGGCGGCCTTGCTATCCTTGCTGCCAGGAATGGTTCCTCCTGGGTTGAAGCGCTTTGAATACAGAGTCTACTCGCCTTTCAAATCGGTTGGATTAACCTGTGTGAGCTCAAATGAAGATCCATTCTTGAAAGTGAGTTTGGCTGTACGAGGAGCTCCGGTAGTGTTGGCTGTCCAAGAAATCTTGCCAGCTTTGCAGGAAAGCCAGTCGTTTGTGAGATCTTCTCCTCCACTATACTTGAAGTCAACCGAAGCGGCGTCATCATTTGCCCACATTGTCACAGGTTTAGCTGAAACGGCAAGCGTTCTCTCAACAGTATAGACCTTTCCGGCAACTATTGAGGCAGCTGGTTTGAACTCTGCGAAATAAGAATCCTCACCAATGGTGACACCAATCTGAGAGTTCAGGTCATCGCCGGCCCAGACGGCGGCGGAGGCGGAGACTATGCCGTTGGCGACGGTCGCGCCGAGCTTGAGCTCACCTTCCTCGCTCTTGGCGCCGAGAACGCCACCGGAGATGTGGAGCTTGTTGTGGATCTTGCCGTTGGACAATGAGACTGACACGGTGGCCTTCGGATCAACCTCGGTTCCTTCCGGGAGGGCAAGGCTGAACTTGAGCAGACTTGTCTTGTAGGAGAATGGAATGCTGGCGGCGAGGGCGTCAGGGTCTGAGGATGTCAGATCCTTGAAGTCAACGGCACCGTAGATGACCTGGTTGTTCAGGGCCGCGGTGAGGTTGGCCTGTGAGCTGATGTCGGACACGATGTCGTCACCACCGTCAAAGTTGGTGGTGTTGGCCGTGTTGGTGAGATAGGCGATGATCTTGCTGGCTCCTTCAGGAATTGTCACCAGCGGCTGGCGGAAGCAAGCCTTCTTTCCATCAAAAGAGATGGTCTTGGCGTCAATCTCAAGCTTTGCCGCAGGACCGGCTACCGAGTTGTCAGGCTTCGCGAAATATGCCCAGATAACATCGTTTTCATTGAATCTTGCCTTGTAGCTGCCGTCCGTCGCCTCTGAATATGAAAGGCGGGTGTCAGGATCCCCGATAGTGGCGGTGATCGTCAGAGTCTTCGCACCTGTCTCCGGAGCGACTACTTCATTCTCAGCCTTGTTGCAGGCGAGAAGTGAAGCGGCGAGAGCGAATATTGTCAATATTTTCTTGTACATAGTATTATCCTCCAAGATTAAAGTTTACCACCGTTGCCAAGGTCAAGGCCGTCGCCGATGCCGACGTTGCCGGTGAGAGAGAACTTAGGACCCGTGGTCCAGTCATAATAGAAAGCCTGTCCGGCTTTGCCAGCGTTCAACGCCTCTACAACATTGTTGTAGTACTTGCCGCCAATCTGGGTTGATCCGGAAAGAGTTCCGTCCTTAGCGGCGGAAAGAACAGTCTCCGGAGCCTTTATCGCAGACGATGTACCCATAGCATTAACGGAAGAGCCTGCAAGGAAGTATGAATAATGGATCTTATTATTTCCAAGATTACCGGCAAGGGCACCAACGGTGGCAAGAGCCGCTTCAGGGGTTTCTGCACCAGCAAGTCCAACCTCACCACCATTGTAGCAGTTCCAGATCTCACCATAGATTGATCCGGCGATACCACCGACATAGGCATTCTTGAAAGAAGCGTCTGAATATTGAACCTTACCAGTGTTAAGGCAGTTCCAAAGGTATGTACCACAGGTGGTTAATTTATTCGTTCTGCCGACAATACCTCCGGCATAAGCACCGTCATCCTTTCCAGTTTTCGTTGAAAGTATAGTTCCTGAGTTCTCGCAATTCCTAAGGTTCGTGCGGCTGCCGACTAATCTACCCTGGAAATAACCTATGATTCCACCTACACCATAAACGGCTGTGATGTCGCCTGTATTTTTACAGTTGTCAACAGGGATGCCTGTCCAAGATCCAAAATCATATTGATAACCTACAATTCCACCGGCATCGCCTTGTTTATTGGTTACCTTACCGGTGTTTGTGCAATTACGAAGTTCAATCCTATTAGGGGCATTGCTATAGCTATGTGTATAACCGACTATACCACCAACACCTTGACCATCACCTGTAACCGTCCCATTATTAGTACAACGCTCGATACTGTATGTGTTCTTTTTCATTTGAACCTGAATGTATCCAGCGATACCTCCAACCCATCTTCCTTGGGTATTAGACAATTTCTCGCCGACTACCTCACCATTATTCACGCAATCACGAATATTGGCGACTGTGATTCCCCAACCGAGAATACCTCCGGCAACACCCCAATGAGTGGCGACAATCCGTCCTACATTCTCACAACGATCGATGCTTGACCAATAGTTCGAGCCAGATATTCCTCCTACCTTATTCTGAGCTTTCATAGTGCCAGAGTTCTTGCAATCTGAAATGGTTATGTTTTGGGCATAACCACACATACCTCCGGTTCCATTAGTCCAATTACTACCCCATCTTTCCTTGTTATATTTTCCATCAACATAAATGTAATAGACATCACCATTAGTTTCCGTTGCAGTTATGTTTCCTGAGTTGGAGCAATTCTTGACACTACCAACATATCCATACCCGACAATACCACCAGTGCTGCAATTACCGATGACATCACCTGAGTTCTTAGAGTTGATGACGGTACCTGTTCTCAAGGTTCCGCAGACTCCTCCTACCATAGTCTTACCGGCGATGCTGCCTTCATTGGCGCAGTTGTCGAACACCAATTCGTTGGCGTTTCCGGAGTCTGACCAACCGGCGATTCCACCGATGTAGTTACCGGTTGACTTGACATTGGCCTTGTTGACGCAGTTCGTGATCTTTGCGCCAGCGGCCGCATTCACGAGACCGCAGACACCGGCAGCGTCATCGAATGTAGAGTTGACAGTACCTTCAACGGTCACATCGTGGATATTCGCTCCTTCGGCGATGGCTCCGAAGAGACCGCAGGACCTTTTGGCTGTCTGGTTGATGTTGAGTGTCACGGTCTTGCCGTTTCCGTCAAAGTCACCGACAAACTGTTTCTTCTCGTTAATGGCACCGTCGTAGTAGCCGACAGAAGTTGTGACGGTCTTGATGTTGTCCATCAATTTCACATATTCATCCTTCATATTGTTGCCCTCGTTCACATAGTAGGCGAACGCAAGGAAGTCGGCGGCGGAGGAAATCTGCCAAGGGTTGCCCTTTGTACCATCACCTGTAAGAGGCTTGAGGTCAGCGCCGATGGTGCCGAGGTCATAGTAAGCGTTGACCTTGAACTCCTTCTCGGAGACTGTGGCCTTGCTTTCGCTTGCGTTGTGAAGGTCAACCGTGACGGCTGTCATTGTCAGGCCGGCGTTGTAGGTGCCAGGGATGACAGTGGCGTACAGACTGTTGCCGTGGTCACCGTTCACATTCACGGTCACGCCCGCGGAATAGTTGTTGCCCTCGATCGTGCTGACAACCGGAGAGCCGGAAGTCATATCAACGCTGAAAGTTCCGGCGACATTGTTGCCGTTTGAGTTGATGGCGACAACCTTGACAGGAGCGGCAGCGTCAGGATCGATGTTGAATCTGACGACAGAGGTCACGTTCCTCATCTTCACATAGCGGTCCTTTGCGACGGCGCAGGATATGTTGGCCGAGCCGAACTGTCCGTTCTGCTCGCTTGGAACCTCAAGGGTGAATTTGCCTTCCTTCACCTCCTTGGCGGCTGTGCAAGGATAGACAACATAGATCTCACCTTCAAGAGTGGTGCTGAATTCGAAATATCTCTGACCGGCGAACTTGGCGCCAACCGCAAGTGTGTCGGACTCGGTTCCGTTGGTGACGAAAATCTTGTCCCCCTCTGACCAGACTGTCTTACCCTGTTTGGTGATGTCGGTCCTTGTCTGGGCATCCTCGTCAAAGGAGCAGGTGAAAGTCCTGAGCTCTCCTCTGGTCTGCCCGCCATCGAGAACCTCTTCACGGGCGCAAGCCACTGAAGCTATCGCAAGAGCGGCCACGAAAAGCATTTTTATAGTCTTTTTCATCTTATATTCAATTAAGGATTACTTGTTCCAGTCCCAGCCCGGTTTGTCATAGTCCTCTGTGCCGGATGAGTTGTCCGGCTGGGTAGGCTCCTCGCTCTTCTTGACCTCTACCTTGAGGATCTGCCAGGTGCCGGCCTTCTTGGTTTCGTCGCTGACGTACTTGAAGGCGATCTGGATGACTGATCCGATGTAGGCGTCAAGCTTGACCTCCTCGGATGTCATAACCTCTGAGCCAAGGGTCTCAGGATAAGAGAATGTGATGGATGCCGGAGTCCAGTCTCCGCCTTCCTTTCTGATCAGGACGGATGTCTGCTCCTTTGCCGCGTCAACGCTGGCGAAGTCCCTTACGATGTGATCGAACACAAGGATAGGCTTCTCGGCGTTCTTGAGGTCGATCTTCTCTGTGTAGAGAGTGGCCTCGGTCGTGTAGTCAGCGTTCTTGTAGCCGGATGCTCTCCAGCCTGTCGTCGCGCTCCAAGACCAGATCGCGTCGAAAGCGAGCGGGAATACCGCATTGTTGACAATGACACCGTTCTCACCCGCCTTGTAGTCAGCGGTGTAAGGGAATGCCTTTGTCGCGGCGGTAGATGGATCTGGCTCTGAATATTCATCATACTTCACAAGGTATGCATAGACAACCTTGCCGCCCTCGTAGTAGCCGATGATCGTGACGGTGCCGCGCTCCTTGACATTGTCAAGCTTGCCGCCCTGGGTGCCATAGGCGACCTCGGAGGCGCTGAGACCTGCGACCTGAACGGAACCAGTGCCGTCAACGAGGTTGAACGAACCGTCGGACTTGAGGCTCTTCACGGTTCCCGTGAGCTGGAAGCGCTGGTATTTGTAGATGTTGGTCTGCTTGGTCATCGATGCGATATCAATGGTCTGTACCTCAGGAATATATGCTTCCTGATTAACTGTAAGCTTCGAGGTGAGTGTGCCATCAACCTGCTTGAATGTGACGGTCGCGGTACGCTCCACGCCCTCATTCTTGCTGACGGTCACTTTTACAGGCTGGATATCCTTGGAAGGGTCTCCCGCCATTGGTTCAACAGTCACCCAGGACGCTGAATTCTCGGCAGTCCATTCGACTGTCGCTTTAAGGTTGACGGTCTCGGAACCGCCCTCAACCTTGAAATTCAACTCACCTGGATTAACATTTACTGTAGGATCTCCATAATCGGGATCCGTCGGGCCACAAGAAGAGAACGCGAATGTCGCGAGAACCGCTGCGGCCAGTGTTAACAAGTGTGATTTCATTGTGAATAAAATTTGTGATTAGAGATTAATGTTTTCTGAATATCATTTCCTGTTGAATACGACCCCAATGTTGCCGTTGTCAACATTGAATTGGTAAACATAGTTGTAGCCTGTCAGATTGCTGCCAAACTTGGAGTTGGCCGCCGTCACATCCTCAGTCTTGAACGACACGACAGAAATCCCGATGATGTACGGGCCATAGCCCTTAGGATTGCTTGTTGACAAGGTCTGGGCTTTTGCCGGCGTGTAACTGAATGTCGTGAAGCTGGAATTCACATCAAACCAGACCCATTCGTAGTCAGGATCACCAAGGTCAGGCGTGTTGAAGTACCAAGGAGCCTTGAAACTGCCAGGAGTCCATGTCTTGCACATCTCCGGAAGGAATGCGACATAAGGCGCGGAGGCATCAACCGGAGACGGATCTTTCTGAGCCTTGCGCGCATCTGTGAACACACCGAAACGGACAGATTTGGCTTCATAGTCAATCTCCACAGCAGCCTCGGCTATCAATCCCTTATGGTACAGGCCGTCAATTCCGAGATTGTTCGTATGGGAGGCTCCTGTGCCATCCTTCAACGTTTCCCCTTTCAGCGCACCTCCAATTGTCACATCAATAACTTTCTTATCCGTCGCCACAGCCTTGGAGCCTTCGTTGTTGAACATCTTGGAAGTCAATGAATATTCTCCCTTGAAATCCTCCACCGAAATCTGGGTCACAGAATATGCCGTGCCGTCCGGAAGCGTGATGGTCGCCGTCCTCGGCTTGCCGGTGGTGTTGGCGGTCCAAGAGAGCGCGCCATTGGAATATGTCAGCCAATCTTCCGAAGCGTTGCCGCTGCCTCCGGAGACAGACTTGCTTCCAGCCTCATCATTTGTCCAAAGACTGTTGGATGTAGAACCAACCTGAAAAGTCTTCTTGAGCGGTTTCGCAGCTGCGTCCCAAGAGTCGAAAGCCTCAAGGGTCAGCTCGTAAGTCCCATCCGTGACGTTGCCGAGTGAGCGGGTCCACTCCTTCCTCATCCCGGAGGTCTTGGCGCTCTTGTAGAAGTCGGCGAGGATCTTCATGGTCGTCACGACAGCGGCACCCTTCTTGAGGGTGAGCACGTAATGATGCACGAACTCGTCATCCGTGCCGGCGGCCCACTTAGCCGTGGCGATTCCATCTGTAACATCAACGTTTAACGTTGACAGCGACGGAGCCGCGTTGGCAAGGCTGAGTGTCGTGTGATTGTATTTCGTCAGGTGCCCCTTGTCGGATGTCGGATAAGAGGACACGATAGGTTCCCCAATGACATCTTTGTTGTAGAAGTCCATCCTCAGCACACGCATGTTGCCGCTGGCGTCGAACTGGAGCAGGTTGCCCTGCGAGAAGTCGTTGCAGTCCTTCATCACGGTGGCGCTGGACATATCCTCGTACTTGCCGTTCTCAAGCGCCATATAACGTACAGAGGCGCATCCGAAGACGGAGAAATCGCCCTGCCATACACTGCGAGGGTCGTTCAGAGGGAAATGGAGGTGGCCACCGAACACAATCGCCTGAGGATATTTCCTCAGTACCGGTGTCAACGCATCGGTCGCCCAGTAATGCGAAAGTGTGGAGTCCCATATTCCACCCTCCTCACCGAGACGGCTGCCATAGACGGTGTTCTTGATCATCGGATGGGTGATCACGATGACATATTTCTCAGGCTCGGCCGAGGTGATGGCGGCCAACTGGTTGTCAAGCCAAGTGACGACCGACGGGTCATAGACAATCGGCTGGTCTCCGTTCGGAGAGACGCACAGGATGTGATAATCCCCGATTACGCAGTGACGTGCCTCGTACTTTGTCCTCATCTCCTGATCCTGGTCTGTCTGGAAATAATCGTTTCCGAACATATTCCTCATATAAGCGACATCCGAGACCATTGTGGAGGCCCAGGCATATCGAGGAACATCGTGATTACCAATTGTGTAGATCATCGGAGTCTTATTCACGTCAATCTCTGATTCGAGGGTCGATTTGAACAGGCTCAACTGATTGTTGCTCGGCTGATCAATCAGGTCACCTACCACAAGGACTCCGGCCATTCCGTTGGAATCGTTCTCAAGAGCCTTGGCCTTGAACTGCTGGAGAGCGGACTTCCATTTGTTCGCCTGTGCCTGCTGGTTGACGTGCACATCGCTGACCACACCAAGCGAAAGGACAATGTTGCTTGCGTCAAAGTTCTTTGTCTTGTCCGTCGGTTTTGTTATGACGAACTTGGCGGCGTTGTAGATCTTCCCTTTCTCCACTGTAAGCGAAGAATTGTTCTTGGAGTAGCCGATCTCCTTTCCGGCGCTGTTGTAAACCCTCAAGGTATATCCCTTTGAGAGTTTAAGTCCAGGGTAAAGCCCGAACCAATAGGTCTTATCCGGTTCGATGGTCTTCTTCAGGGATGTCGTGGACTCAAACGCGGGGGTTGTGTTGCCGTTGACATTCTGACTGGAGAAAGACACAAGCATATTCTTGCTGATCCTTTCAGAATTGTTGCCTTCGAGCACCACGTATGAAGAGGCAGGCTCGTCAACCTTGAAAGCGAGGAGCGAGAATATGTTCTTGAAGGCAAGCGTGCCGGAACCGTCCGCGCAGCTTGCCACGGTGACAGTCGGCTTCTCAATGGTGTTGCCGTCAAGGTTGCTGGTTGACCAGTTGGCTTTCTGGCAGCCGTCTATTCCCGTGCCAGGAATCATTGCATAATAACCGGAGGCTCCGGCAGGAAGAGTACCGTTGGAAACAAACTTGGCGGTACGTCCGTCAGATGATATGTCTGTAGCCTTGATGGTTTCTGTTACAAGTGTTTCGCCATCGAGACAAGCGACCTCTATCACATCACCGTCTGTCCAAGTGGATTTGAATTCCGGAGTCGTAGTGTCCTCAAACGAGGCGGTGAACTCAACCGATTCCGGCTGAAGCTCTCCGGCTGCCATGACTTTTCCATTCGGGACTGTGAGCTTGTCGGAATAGACAGACTTGCTGACAACCTTGCCCGAAGCGTCATAGGCGGTGACGGTGTAACCCTGTCCTAGTACGGTTCCCGGCACAAGGCTGATGTAGCAGTCTCCAGACCCGCCGACATTGACCTTGATGACTTTCTGTGCCTCGAACGTAGGTTTTGAGGCCAAGGAAACGGAATAGTCGGAAGTCGAGACCGTGACATCGTAGTTCAGATCTTCCTCGTTGTTGCCTTTCAGTTCGATGGACTTGACGGAAGCGTCGGAGACCTCAACCTTAAGGAACGAGAATATATTCCTGAAGCTCAAGGTTGAAGAGCCTTTGCCGCACTTTGCCACGGCGATTGAACGGGTTGATAAGGTCGATGACGAGACTGTCCAAGAGGAAGCGGGATCACATCCGCTGACACCGGTCTCCGCAATGAACGCGTAATATTCATCGCAATCTTCCTTGATGCTTCCTTTCGATGTGAAGGTAGCGCTTGCCGAAGACACGGAGGAGGCGGTGATGGTCTCGGATGTGGATTGGCCGTCCTTGACTCCGATGAGATGAATAGCGTCACCGTCCGTCCAGGATGTCTTGAACGGTGTGGCCGCGGAAGCGTCAAGCGTGGCCGTGAATGTGGCGGCATTCACTTCCGGTTCCGGCTCAGGAGTCGGCTCCTGCTTCTCCTTGCAGGATGCCGCCGCAGAGAGAAGCACAAGAGCCGAGAGTAGTATTGAATGATACATTTTCATCTGGTCCGCCGTTAATCAGCCAACGAAGGAATATAACCGTAAGGGACAAGTTCCCAAAGATCTATGAAGCCGTCCTGTGCGTTCCAGGAGTCCTTGAACACAATGGCAAGGTAACGCCCTGTGGCTCCAGAGGTTGAGTTTACTGAGTATTGCGCCTCGCTTGTCGAGAGTGTTCCGCTGATGAACGGAATGCCGAAGTGGCCTTCACTCTGATATTCAGCGTCATTCGGGTCGTAGGCCTTGGATCCGACATAGATCACATAGTTCTTGATGTAGCGCATAGATGACGCGGAGTCGTTCTCGTAGAATGTGAAGCCTGTGAAGGCATATTCTTCACCAGCGGATGCCATTGTGTCGATTGAAAGTACCTTCGGGAACACCAGTTTGTTGTTGTCAGACTTTGAGCTGTGCCAGCTGTAAGCCGAACGGTCGAATCTGCCGTCAAAGATCTTCTCGGGTGTGTTGATTCCATTGTACTGGCCGTTAGTCACAGACACATTCCAGCGGCTGCCGTCAATCTGATAGGAGATGCCGTCGGATGATTTCGTCCAGTGGTTCCAGACGGTGTCCTTTCCCGCCTCAGGGCAGAAAGAGGATGAATATTCAAACCTCTTGCCTTTGAGAGCGTCAGGGAAGGTGACCTCGTTCTCTCCCGGTTTCAGAATGGTCTCGCACTCAACCCATTCGTCCTGAAGGTTCTTGTAGCGGAAGCGGGTTGCGACCATCTCGTCCGTGGCTTTTGACATCACGATCTTGGCGTTCCTGCCGTCCATCCTTGCAGAGCTGATGGTGCGCTCTGAGCGTGATATCATCCAGCTGTCACCGTAAGGTGAGACAGTGATCTCGGCGGCGAGGGACTTGTTGCCGACAGCGTCATAGTTTACGATGTCGAAAGTGTAGGACCGGTCCTCAAGGTTTCCGACCTCCATCGAAACCTTTCCGTCAGGATAGTCGGCGTAGTCGATGTTCTGTGAGCTTGCGTAGTTGTCCCAGAAAAGGGTGGCCGTGGTGACGGCCGGATCCATCGGTTTCTCCCAGTTGATGATCACGCTCTGGTACCCTGAGACGGAGGTGAGGTTAAGGGCCTTGGCAGGGTAGTCGTAGCCTCCCTTCTTGACCCATTCCTTATAGATCTCGTCCTGGCCGCCGCAGGAGACGAGCGCGGCTGCTACGCCGGCAGCGGTCAAGATTCGCAGTGATATATTCTTAATATTCATAATCATAGTTATTTAGAATTTAATCTACCACTCGTCCGTAAAGTGTGATCTCGCCGAACTGAACCGCCGCATCCCTTGACTCAGGCATTTCCCAGGCCACGTATGAGGTAAGGACGATCCTAAGGTAGCGGAAATGATAGAAAGCGTCTGGATACGCCTCTCCGTCAAGCTCGAAGTCATTGCCGTTGTTGAAGGCCTCACGGTCCTCCTGGGTGATGACTCCAGGTGTGCCGTCATCAAGGTAGCCGGATGGCTTGTACTGGATGAACTTGCCGAGACATTTCCAAGAGTCGTCGAAGCCGTGCTCGCCGTCTCCAGGAACGCCTGAAGGATTCTGACTGCCCCAGAACTCGAAGTTGCGGACGTGAGCGTCACCGAAGATCTGCGGATAGTCGATTCGAGGAAGGGTGGCTATACGGCTGAGTTCCACATTGCAGCCAAGGTCTATTGTCAGCCAGCAAGGAAGAGGAGCCTTGTCAACAGCCATAAAGTGAGGCGAGGATGAATGGCCTGAGCCGTCCCAAAGGCCTCTGACCGGATAGCTGTTGTTCTCTGCCTGAAGCGTGAATATGTTGTCGTCCTGACTGCACAAGGCAGCGGCGCTGTAGGAGAACCCGGACTTAGGGATCTCGATTTCAGGAAGAGGAGTGAGCACAGTCTTGATCGTGTCAGAGATATTCCCCCAGCGGTCACGGATGTAAACTCCGAAAACAGCCGCCTCCGGATCGATGCCACGTCTTGTCAAGGTGACGTTGTCACTCGCCGTGAACAAGGTTGTGACCTCGGTCCACTTGATCTCATTGACTGGCTTGCCGGCGTTCCCTATGTCGGAATCCTTGAGCAGGCATACTGCAAGGTCGGCCTTGCTCTCGTTGCCGGTGATCCTGACTTTCACTCCTCCGGCCGCCGCGATCATTGTCGGGGTCACTGTGCGGATCGCAGGCATCTCTGGTTTGAACCGAACAACCACCGGCTCGGATTTCTTCTCGTTGACGTTGAACGAGCAGACCTTGATCTCGTGCTCATCCGTGTCAGCGTAGCCCTCCACCTTAAGGCTGTCCACGTAGCGGGACACCTTAGAGTCAACCTCGACACCACCGCGGGTGTAGGTAGCGACCACTCCCTTGATGTTCTTGTCGTCCGGGATCTTGACCCAGAGGACGGCGCCGCCGCTTGTCGGCTTGACCTTGGTTACCTCCACAGGCTGCGGAGCGGCCAGATCCTTGTCAAGCTGATCGATTCTGCCGTGGTTGTCCTCGGCGCAACCGAAAGCCAGCAGTAGGGTAGCTATTGATGTTGATGTAAGTAATATTCTTTTCATTTGCGATGTTTCTCTTAACTGTTACCAACCGATGTTCTGCACGAGGTTCGGATTGATCTCAATGTAGCTTGTGGAGATCGGCCAGAAGTAGTCCTTCAGACCGAACTTCTGTTCATAGACGAACTTCTTGACGTAGTAGTCCTCAGGATTCTTGGCTGTGATGTCGAAACCGTATATTCCTTTCTGGTACTCGGCCGGAGCCTCTTTCCATCTGCGGATGTCCCAGAACCTCTGACCCTCAAAGGCCAGCTCGTTCAGACGCTCGCGGTGGATGATCGCGCGCATTCCGACCTTGGTGTTGTAGTAGCCAGGGCTGTTGCTGTAGTTGTCCCAGGCGGTCTTCACATCAGGAATCTTCGCGCGCTCGCGGACGGCGTTGATGTACTTGAACATCTCATCGCTGTGCGCCCCGTTCGGACCTTCGGCCTCGTTGATGGCCTCGGCGTAGAGAAGGTAGAGGTCGGACAGACGGATCATCGGCCAAGGGTACCAAGTCGCTGACGCTCCGATGAAGGAGTTGTTACCCGTCCACGTGGCCTGGATCGGGAAGTGCTTCTTAGGGAAGAAACCGGTCACAGGACCTGTCTGGTTGGTTCTCTTGGCGTGGATTCCACCGACACGGCAAGCCACATAGTGGATGTCGTCCGGCTTGAGGTCGTTGTAGTTGCCAAGCTGTCCGAGCCAGTTGCCGCCATCGAATCCGAGAGAAGAGTAATAGCGCGGCTCGCGGTCGAAGTTGAGCTTGATCGTGGTGTAGCCCTTGCAGATGTAATATGCGTGCTGGTCGTCGCCGACACGGAGATCCATAGGGTTGATGTTGGCCCACTCTGAATCGTTGGCGATAGGCAGACCGTGGACAGTGTAGAACTGCTCGGCGATCTTGAGCGGAACACCGATGAATATGTAGCCTCCGAGCATATCGCTGACTCCGTTGAGGATAGGCATACAGAGCCTGTGGTACATATTCATTGTTCCTGAAGGCGACTGGGTGTTGCCCCAGATGAGTTCGCTGTTCCACTTCTGATTGAACGCGTTGCGCAGGGTGAGTGTTGTCTTGAGGGAGTCGGTCATACGGTAGGTGATATCCTCACCTTCGTAGAGTTTGATGTTCGCTTCCTCGGAGACAGCAATGGCCTCGCGGCAGGCCTCCATAGCGGCGGTCCAGCGGGCGAGTTTCTCATCGTCGGTCTTCTCCGGGAACAGTCTGGTTGTTCCATCCGTGTCAACAAGAGCGGCCTGTTCGGAGTTGCCGTTGAATAGCGGGCTGGCGGCATAGACGGCAACCTTTGCCTTGAAAGCGGCGCAGATGGTTTTGGTGATACGGCCATATTCATCAACCGCAGGGTTGACTATCGGAAGATCCGGCATCGCCTTGTCCAGAAGCTCAATGATGAAGTCGAAGCATTCATCGATGTTGTTCCTGTGCACACGCACCTCATCGACCGATGAGTCGATCGGAAGGCTCTCGCGGATGATCGGAACCGGTCCCCATTTGCGGACGAGGTTGAAGTGGTAGTAGGCCTTGAGGAAGGTGACCTCGGCGATCCACTGGCTTTTCTCGGTCTCTTCCATATCCGGAACCCTTGAGATGTTGTCGACAAGGATGTCGCAGCAGCGGATTCCCTCGTACATCGAGGCCCAGTCATTGGCATAGACGGTGTTGGCGCTCATATTGCCTCTGGCGATGTAGGACATAGTGAAAGGCACACGGCCTGAAGTGTTTGTCGTGGTACGTCCGTAGAGATCCCAATATTCATCGCTTCCCAGTATAGCCGGGTCGCCACCCATTGATCCATCAACGGTCATATAGGAGTAGCAGGTCGCCAGGTACTTGATTGCCGAGGATCTGAGGTTGAACGCGGTCTCGATTGACGGCAGTCCGTCGTCAGGCACCACGTCAAGGAAACTGTTGCATCCGGCGGTGCCGAGCATAAGAGCGGCTGCGGCAAAGGCGGAAGCTATTGATTTATTGATGTTCTTGCGCATATTCATAGTCAAGGATTATTTGAAGGTCACGTTCACACCGATGTTGAAGGTCCTCTGGATCGGGTAGTTGAATCCCTCTCCTGCGAGCTCCGGATCCCAAAGTTTGAACTTGCTCCAGCACAGGAGGTTGTTGCCCTGGAAGTAAACGCGGAGGTTGTCGATGTGGATCTTGTTGGTAAGCTTCTGAGGAAGGGTGTAGCCGAGCTCCATCTGCTTTAGACGCAGGAAGGAACCGTCTCTCATCCACCAGGTGCTGACCTGTGTGTTGTTAGTGTTCTCGTAGGCGCTGTACCTTGGATAGAGGGCATAGATGTCACGGTTGTCCTCGCTCCAGTGGCTGTCGGCATAGGCCTGAAGCAACTGTCCGTTGTTCACGAACGGAGCCGTACCGTACCTGTTGTAGGTGGTGTTGTAGGCGCTGGAAGCGTCGATCCAGAAGGACTCGCGCGCGAGACCCTGAAAGAACACCGAGAAGTCGAAGCCCTTGTGACCGAGGGAGACACCGAATCCGTAGATGATCTCCGGGGATGTCGGATAACCGATCGGCACCCTATCCGCGTTTGTGATCACACCATCGCCGTTGACATCGGTGTACTTGATGTCACCACCACCGTACTGGCTACCGAAGGCGGCCTGCGAAGGGCTGTTGGCGGCGTCCTCGTCATCGATGAAGAGACGCTCGGCGATGTAGCCCCAGGTCTGCTTGATGGAATAGCCGGCGTGCTGGCGGTATGATTCAGGATAGGTCGGCTCCTCGTAGATGTCATACTTGCTCGTCGAGTAGGTGAAGTTCGCCCTCGCGGATGCCCAGAGACCGCTCGCCCAGGCCTGCTTGTAGTCGGCCTGGATGTCGATACCCTTGGCGCGGGCCTGGCCGATGTTGCCGTAAACGGCTGCCTGAAGTCCCATCGTGTTCGGGATGTCGGCGCGCCGCATAAATATGTCCGAACGGCGCTCGGTGAAATATTCAGCGATGATGTCGAGTTTCTTGAAGAGTCCCAGCTCAAGGGCGTAGTTCGTCTTGTAGGACTTCTCCCAGGTGATCGCCTCGTTGGCATAGCGCACGACATCGATTCCGGTGTAGCCGACATCTCTGAGCTGGCCGAATGTGGCGGACTTGCTCGTGCTGTTCATATTCATTTCCGACAGGTAGTAGAAACGGTTCGAACTTGAGCCAATGTTGTCGTTTCCGACAAGACCGTAGGAGTAGCGGAGCTTGAGGTTGTTGACGTACTTGGTGGCCGGCTTGAACCACTTCTCGTTGGACATCATCCACGCCAGACCGGCTGAAGGGAAGAATCCCCAGCGGTGGGATTTGTGGAAACGCTCCGAACCGTTGTAACCGAAGTTATATTCAATGAAATACCTCTTGTCGTAGCCGTAGGTGAAACGTCCGGAGAGTCCGGCGTTGCGTGAAGGCAGGGACAGCTGGAGGGAACCTGCGTTGGCGGTCAGGGACTCGCTCGCGGTGAGAACCAACAGGCCGGTCACATCGTGTTTGCCGAATGAGCGGTTGTAGTTCAGGCGGGTCTCGGAGTACATTGTGTTCTTCACCGTCTTGCCGCTCTCTGAATATGTCAGGTAGTCGGTACCGCTCTCGTTGATTCTTCTCACGTGGTACTCTCCGGTGTAGGAGTCATACCTGTCCAAGGTGTACCAGTAAGGGTTGAACTGACGGTTGACGGTATATTCAGAAAGCCTTGTGAGGTTGAACAATGTCATAAAGGTCAGACCCTTGGTGATGAACTTGAGGTCCTGGTTGATCTCGACGGCGGCGATCATCTGTGAACGCTGGTAGTTCTTGTAACCCTTTACAAGGTTTGCGTAAGGGTTGATGTAGGAGCCGTCCTCGTAGTTACCGAACATAATGTGCTGGATTCCGACGTGCTCGTCGTCAACCGGGTAGTAGGCCGGGAAGAGCACAGGGTCGGAGTGCATAACCTGACGGTACACATCGCTACCTCCGTTGAGAGGTCCCTGATAGTCACGGAAGTTACCGGTCAGGCGGACCGCCAGCTTCGTGGTAGGGGTGACATTGATGTCCACGTTGGAGCGGAGGGTGTAGTTCTTGTCGTCGATGTTATTGTTGAAACTGTTGCGGTTATCAACCTTCAAGATACCCGTGTCCTCGGTGAACGCTCCGGACACATAGTAGGTCGCAACCTTGCCTCCACCACGCGCTGAAACGTTTGCGCGGTAGCTTGTGGCAAAATCCTTGAAAAGCATATCATACCAATCGTTGGCAGGATAGATGAGGCGGTTCGCGCCTGGCTTTCCGGTCTGCTCGATCTTGTCGTAGCTGTACTTCAGATCTCCGAGAGGGTCACGTGTGGAGATGGCCTCGTTGTATGACTTCATATAGGTCACAGGGTCGGCGAGCTCCACGACATCGGTCGGGGCGGAGATCGAGGTCTCGACACGGGCGAAGATCTTCGCCGGGCCTTCCTGACCGCGCTTGGTGGTCACGAAGATGACACCGTTGGCTCCGCGGGCTCCGTAGAGGGCTGTCGCCGTGGCGTCCTTCATAATCGAGAAGCTCTCGATGTCGTCCGGCTGAAGACGGGCGAGGTCGGTGGAGGTAAGCTCGATGTTGTCGATGAGGATGAGAGGGCTGGTGTTCGCGCCGAAGGTGGTGATACCACGCACGAAGAAGTCGGCGTTGTCCTGGCCAGGCTCACCGGTACGCTGGTAGGCGATCACACCGGCCACGTTACCGGCCAATGCGGTGGTGAGGTTGCTGGAAGGCACCTTGAGCGTCTTCACGTCGACTGTGGAGATGGAGCCGATGACGCTCTCCTTCCTTTGTTTACCGAAGGCGACCACAGTCACCTCGTCAAGTTCGTTTGCCGCGTTTTTGAGTTTCACGACGAAGTTGGTCATAGTACCGACCTGCAGAACCTGAGTCTCCTTTCCAAGGCACTCAAACTTAAGCTTGTCGGTAGGCTTGACACCGGTCAGCTCGAACGAGCCGTCAAGGTCGGTCATCACACCTCGGGTTGAGCCCTCGATCGAGACCGTAGCACCCGGCATAGGCTCGCCTGTCTCCTCCTCGTAGATCACACCCTTGACGGTCTTGGTCTGAGCCACGGCCGCAACGGTGCTCAGGATGAGCGCAAGCGTCATTGCGATCTTTTTGAAAGACATAAACGTTTTTATAAAATTTGTTGTTTAATTAAAGTGTTATATTCCTTTAAATTATTAACCAATATCAGCGATAAACCGATTTAACTGTTGCGCACTAAAACTCTCTAATAAGAGTATGAAAGACAAAATTAGAGACTTTTTCATAAAAAACAATAGATTTGCGTATATTTGGGCTATGAATTTTAAGTGGTCATACGCAGGCATATTCCTGCTTCTCTGCGTCGGTGCGGCCGCGCAGCAGCCTTCTTCCAAGGCAAGTTATGTCGATCCTTTCATCGGAACCGACGGTATGGGACACACTTTTCCGGGGGCGTGCGTGCCTTTCGGCGGGGTTCAGCTGAGCCCTGACACGGACACCATCCCTCACAATGTGAACGGCAAATACCAGCCGCGTGTCTATGAATATTGCGCCGGCTACCGCTATTCGGACCCGACGATCGTCGGATTCAGCCACACCCACTTCAGCGGCACGGGTCACTCGGATCTGGGCGACATCCTCCTGATGCCGACCACGGGAGCGCTGAGACTTAACCCCGGCACGGCGGACAACCCGGACGGCGGCTACC
>OIYR01000728.1_pt1 | contig 17926 bp, 10 predicted proteins | sample 1588221 | NCBI WGS metagenome assembly OIYR01 (sample SAMN03283292) | human gut metagenome | biome: human-associated habitat; material: feces | host: Homo sapiens | place: Peru | collected 2012 | reverse complement strand
GGAGTTACTCTCCAAAGACCTTGCCCTGCCGGGTTGGTAGCCTCTCCGAAGTCGGGCTCCCCATGTTCCAATCTGACGATAGTTTGTGCAATTCCATTATTGCCGCATGTACCACTTAATCCATTTTATATGAACACAGAAAGAAAACGAGGGGGACGAATCCCCAAGCTGAACCCGAAGTCGCACCATGTGATGCTTCGGTTCGACGATGACGAGTGGATGAAATTCCTCGTCATGTATGAGCAGACTGATGTGAAGGCAAAGGCTGTCTTTGCCAAGGCACGCATCTTCGGCGAGCCGTTCAAGGTGCTGCGCGAGGACAAGACACTGGTGGAATACTACACCAAGCTTTCTTCTTTTCACTCGCAGTACCGAATGATTGGCAACAACTACAACCAGGTTGTCAAGGAACTCCGTTGTCATTTCTCAGAGAAAAAGGCGATGGCTTTGCTCTATAAGCTGGAGAACTGCACCAGGGAACTGGTCTCTCTTACCCGTGAGATTGTTGAACTAACCCGTAAGTTTGAGGAAAGATGGTCGCAAAGATAAGTTTCGGAAGTTCATTGTATGGCGCACTGGCATACAATGGTGAGAAGATTAACAAGGAAGAGGGAAAGCTCTTGGCAACGAACAAGATCTTCGATGATTGTTCGGGAAAGACGAGCATCGCCAATGCCTTGCGTGATTTCCAGCGATACCTTTCTCCGCACATCAGAACAGAGAAGCCTGTCGTGCATATATCCTTGAATCCGCATCCCGATGATGTGCTGACGGATATGGACATGGAGAACATCGCACGGGAATACTTGGAGCGCATGGGATATGGCAACCAGCCATACATGGTTTACAAGCATGAGGACATCGACCGTCATCACATGCACATCGTGACCATCCGAGTGGATGAAAACGGCAAGTGTTTGGATAGCCGATACAACTACCATAGGAGCAAGGCTATCACCCGTGACTTGGAGGAGAAGTACAATCTCCACAAGGCAGATCGCAAGCAACGCCAGGCAGACAATCCACTCCGCAAGGTGGATGTAAGCCAAGGCAATGTGAAGAAGCAGGTTGCCAACACAGTAAAATCTCTCTGCGCTACCTACAGGTTCCAGTCCTTGGGCGAGTACCGTGCACTTCTCTCCTTATATAATATATCCTTGGAGGAAGTCAGAGGCGAAGTTGGCGGTCGTGAGTATCATGGTTTCGTATATTCTGCCACGGACGGACAGGGCAACAAGGTGGGAAATCCTTTCAAGGCTTCCAAGATTGACAGCTCTGTCGGCGTGGAGGCGATAGAAAAGCGGTTCGCTTATTCTGCCAGGAAGGTTAAGGAGGACAAGAAACTCTCCGAGATGACCAAACATAGCGTGGAAGCTGTCTTGAAGCAGACGTACCATAAGGATAAGTTCGTTGAGTTGCTAAAAGCAAAGGGTATTGATGTTGTTTTCCGACATACAGCTGACGGTCGTATCTACGGAGCAACATTCATTGACCACCGCACCAAAAGCGTGTTCAATGGTTCAAGGCTTGGAACGAATCTTTCTGCCAATGCCCTGCAGAAGCATTTCACCTTGCCTTACAAGAACGAGCAGCCAATACCGCTTACCATTCCGGAGTAAGAATACGCAATATCGGAGCAGAAGTTCCAAGGTTCTGACTTGTTCGATGAGTACGGCAGCGGTCTTGGACTTATGGTAGGAGGCGGTTCTTCAAATGAGGCGCAAGAGGCTGCATTTGATAGAGAGCTGCGCAGAAAGAAAAAGAAGCGAAAAGGGCGAAGCCTTTAATCGTATTGTCAAGGTTGGTTTTCTTATACAATGGAGAAAGCCATCCTTCAATCAGAAAAAAACGATTAAGCGAATGCAATGAAAGTTTACTTTCGGATTGCTGAGTGTGAGTTTTTTATTCAAACAATTTGTAAAACTTTAAAACAGAAAACAATGGCACAAGAAGACGATTTGAGAGCATTGGGGAAAATTATGGATTTTCTCCGTGCTGTGAGTATCATACTCGCAATTATGAATGTATATTGGTATTGCTACGAGGCAATGCACATATGGGGAGTGACAATCGGAGTTGTTGACAGAATCCTTATCAACTTCAACCGTACAGGTGGAGTTTTTTTATGTGACAAGAGTAGTTTTCCAATGAAAAAGGATGGCAAGAGTATGAATCCTACCATCCTTTTCGATTGTGTACTGAGATTATATAATATCTCAACTTGACAAATTCATTATACTACGGCTAAGTGCAATAGGATGCCCATTACAAATTCTCTCAATGCAGCCCAAAGGTATTTTTGATATTTTTTTTGACAAAAACAAAAGATTCTACAAGAAGAAATAGAAATGAATATATCAAAGCGAATGTGCCACTATTGGTAGAAAGCATAAATGAAGTTTATTGAGCTTGCAATAATTATAACGAAAAACACTTGACCTTAGTTCTTTATCTTAAAATTAGGCGATATATAGAAGAACGATTAAAGCATTTCTATTAATGAATTGAAATTCACTGGGTCATTATGTCCTGGATCATGTTTTTTAAGGATGGACATCGTTACCTCTATAATGTTGTCTAAATAGGGGATACTCCATGTTCCCAAATTTTGCCTTGCATAGTAGTTCGAATAGTAGACAGAATTCCTTATCTCTCTGCTATATTTATTTTTATATTCTTCAGCTTTATTCCTTACCTTTCTATCAGGGTCATTTTGAGCAGATTCGAGTAATGCCTTTAGTTGATTTGAATACTTTTCGTAGTTGCTCAGCAAATTGGGCAATTGTTTGAATTTCTCTTTCACTGATGCAGTTTTTATCTTGTTAAAGTCATCAATGCATCCTTGGATTCGTTTGGCATCATATTTGAAATACAAACGACCATTTGCATATTTAGCAGAAGTTTCATCCGCTGTTTTTTGCATTTCAGACATTGACAGGAGCGTTGTGGACATAGTCAAGCTATCTGCTTTATGCTGTTGTTGCATAGATGCAATCAGCGCATTCTTTTCTCCAATAATAGCTACTTTCTCCTCTATATCCTTTTTATTATTTCTTATAACATCATCCAAATACTCTTTCTCTTTCTGTAAATTCTGGATAATAGAATTAAGAGAAGTGCAGCTATCTGCTAAAGTTTTCGTGCTATCGGACAATAATTTTATGTCATCACGAAATTTGTCATACTTTGCAGCAGAAATCTTTACTTCATCCTTGTCCTTCTTGTTCTTTTGAGCATTTGCAGAAACTGCAAGAAGGCAAAGCAAAAGCGTATAGATAATCCTAAATGACTTTTCCATTTTCCTTGTTTGTTTATTCATTCCATGTATAGTTTTCTGCAGATCTATCGTAATAGTCCTGAGAATTCTTAAGAGATTGTGCATGTGCGGAAGTGCTAACTCCAAAAACTTTCGTTTTCTCGAACTCTTGGATTAAATCGTACACCTTGCTAGACTCATTATCATAAGCACTCTTTGTTCCGAAAGAGTACAAATTCTGCAAATTATCAACACGCCTTTTAAGCTGATAATAACAAGACAATTCGAGTTTTTGCCCCACAGAGTTTAATGCATTTACCAACCTGACGCAATTCTTTAGATATTCTTTCGTTGCCAAAGACTCTGCATTTTTGCGTTTAGAATATGCATCATTGTAGTTATTGAAAGATGTTTGCTTAGCAACATTCCAGGCATTACCATATTCACTGATAATGCTTTCTATCTTTGTAAGTACAGCAAGACTAGTAGATTCTAAAGCCTTTTTCGAACCTTGAGCAATCGTGACATTACGCAGCTTGTATATAATCTTTGTCATAACGACATGGTCACTATGACTCCATATGGATTGTTCAAATTTAGACATCGACCATTTTACGAATGCTGCGGAGAATTTTTCTGCAGAACTAGATATTGCATTGTCACATGACTTCTGGTCTATCAAAGAATCCTCTCTGTACAATGTAGCGCGGTCAGCTATAACATCAAACAATTTCTCTGCCTCTTTTAATTCCAATGTGTCTGGATTATAAGAATTAGAAAACTTTTGGATGTCGGCCGTATGCACATCTTCCGTTTTTATATTCTCAGGTGGACTTACTACTGTTTGGATAAAAAATAAGACACCACCTACTGCCACTGCTATTGCAATGGCAAGTATCAGCGATTTTATAAGAGATCTGTTCATTAGTTCAAATTATCTTGATTATTATTCCCTTTAGAACTTCCCTTGCTACCAGAGTTACTCTTGTTGGTAGTTTCCTTGTCATTGGAATTTCCTTTGTTATTAGAATTTCCTTTGCTACCGGAATTACTCTTGTTGGTAGAGTTCCCTTTGCCGTTTGAATTTCCTTTGTTGTTGGATGGTCTATTATTTTTACTAGTAGTTTCAGAAACCACGGATGATGAATGATTTGAATCATAGTCTTCAACACCGTTAGAAGAATCGGATGGTATGTCGTTTTCTTTTGCGTCTGGCTTAGACGCAAAATCTGTGTTTAGATATTTCTCTACATCTATACTTCCATCAGTTGACCATACTCCCTTTTTATTATTATTCTCTTCAACAATCTTATACAGACGTTCCCATTCGTTGATATATTTCAGGTCAGAATGATCATCTATGAACTTCTTAAGTTCTTTGAATTGGAAATCCCGAATCATTGCGTACACTCCTTTTAAGTCGGGGAATTTCTCCATTTCTGACTCAATCCATTTTGTATTATTCTGTCGCAAATACTCTACCGCTGACTCCCAATCAGATGTAGAATCATTATACTCATCACTTGCGATTTCTGACTCCTGTGGTTTGTCAGATGGGGATATATACTGATATCCATAATAACAGCATACAATGATTAAAACAAATATCCCTGTGTATACTAGATACTTTAACCACGGGGTACCTTTTCCGTGGTGTTCTTTTGAGGAATTCCCTTTTCTTTCTTGACTTATATAATCTTCTCGTCTTACAGACATTGCATCTCTTCCGATAGGAGGCATCGCTGCTTGTTTATGAGCACCTTTAAGTCTATTTGTTCTTGTTTCAGACGGAGTCCCTTCGAATTGGAATCCGGGAATCTCTGAGCCTTTAAGCTTATATTGTGTTTTGATTACAAACTCGATGGTTCGAACGTCAGGAATCTTCGTTTCAATGCAGCATTTATATTCATGGTTCTCAGGTTGGAGTTCTATAACGAATTCTCCTTTCTCATTTGGTTGGGTAAGATCTAATGTGCCATTGAATGGCTCATAAGTTTGTAAATCAACACGACAAGATACACAGTTCAAGTCATCTTCTCTGAAGTAAAAGACAGTTGGGTTCTTACTATCATCCACCCAATATTTCCCAATAAATATGGGTCGTACTTTCAGAGTTTTCCCTGTAACTTTGTCAACAACTCGAAACAACTCAAGACGAAAGGAACGCTTCATGTCTGTTTTTTGTATCAATAAATCCTCACTACATCTTCCTTGCTTATCCACTGGGGCATAACCAGAGCGTGTCCATCTAACTCTCACCTGGGCACCTTCTGTTACCCTTAAGGAATCCGCTCCCCAATTATGCTTGAAACCGTAACGTTCCGAAGGAAGTTCTATCACAAAGCTTTTTTCAAGCTTTGTGTTAGACAAGTCTTGTGCATCAGAAACTTGCAGCCCACTTTCTTTGTCTATTAAGAATACGGACTTATATTTGCAATACTCTGATTGATAGAGGTAATCTTCCAATATCGAACTCTGTGTGTACACAAGTTCTGTTCCTTTACCATAGTAGCGTACAGCATAGGTGTCCCCAGAGCTGACAGAATAGCTTGGGTTGTTGGTTGTTTGGTAAGGCTTTTCGAACAGATTGTCTAGTTCTGCCTTTTTGTCCTCAACATCGAAAGACAAGATTTCTTCAACCTTTTGTATTATTGAAGACAACTCTCCCTTGGGAAGAAGAATGTCTTTATGGATGAAAATCCATGCACTCTGATAATCATTTCTTCCTGCAATAGGTTGCATAATGCAATAGAAACATCCATTACTTTCGAATTGGATGAAATGAATTGGAACTGAAGCAGAATTGTTTGTCACCTTCTTCAATTCAGCCCCAGTATCACGCACTACCGAAGACCATTCATCATCATTAAAACGATAAATGGCTCTAAAACCGCTTGTGCGGTTATTAGCTTTTGTCGTATTAATAACAATACCTAACTTATTCTTTTCCATATTATTTACCAAACATTCTTGTTAATTTACCTAATCGGCCGGCTCTCTCTGCATAGGAGCGTTCCTTTATTTCTTCTATTATACGATGTGTCCACTCCTTGTCAAACATACACAGATTTTGGAAACAGACTTTTCCGATAGAGAACGGAAATCTTGATACCCGGCCACCATTTATCTCTTTCTTTTCGCATATATCAACAAGGCCTCCATAAAGACCTTTATAGTATGTTTCGATGTAATTCGCAAGATGTGTACCTAACTCTGACTCATCAACATTAGCTTTATCAACTTTAGTAACAATCATATAGACACCATCTGTAAATTCATCAAATATGTCCATTTCATTTATGTAGCTAATGGCTGCCTGAAGATAAGAGTCTTGACTCATGCTTCTAATCTTTTTGTCTTGTGCACCATATTCAACAACAAAGAAATGAATCTTACGATTGTTGGTTCTGTTTTTAACAAGGATGTTGTCAAGAGTATTTATAGCATCCGCCTGTTCTTGTCTCTCAAATGGCAAACCTGAGGCTTTGAGATGCATACATGTAAACAACTCACCAGACAAATCAATAAATGCTAACTTATGCTCACGACCATCTTCACCGACAAGAGTAAAACGCATCTCGTAGGTATCTTGTACGTCTGTACGGGGAGGTAAAACAGAAACGGCTTCTGGATCGAACAAATCTGCTAATTGCATCATATATGCCGCACCTTGACAATTTCCATCAGGATGCATTGCCTTAACATTGGTTCCATTCTTCGCCGCACTCATAATAGCACCCAAGGCACATGTCTTCCCTGATGATGGAATGCCCCAGAAATACACCTCGGTATAATCTTTTTTAATTTCCTCCAAAGGTTGCGCAGGTGGCAGGTCTGGAACATCACTTGACTGAAAATCTATCAATTTGTCAACAAAAACTGAGTCTATGCCGCTGATATTTTCCAAATCATCATACTCGATAATTCCTTCATTACACAGAGTCTGAACGATTTCTGCCTCCATAATATTATTGTCATCACCAATAACAGTTGCAATATCATGAGATGAAATTCTGTTGGAGTTAAGGTATGTTTTCAGCAACTCTGGTATCTTGAGATCAGGACGGTTGCTATTATAGCCTTCTCTAATCGCCGAGATGACCAAACGTGTTCCGTTACCGCGCCTCTTTTCTCTTTGCAATTCGTTGATTTTTGCGCGTGCTTCTGTAACATGCGGACTCCTTGTATTCTCACGGATAAAAGTGCGCAATGCTTCTATGTCCGATTTGTCTAGAGAATCCCATTCATTTTCGATTTGGATTTTGTTGTCTTCTCTTATTAAATCGGAAATTCTGCCCCTAGCGGCATCAGTGAACTTACCAGAAGGATACTTTGAAAGATATTCTTGAAATGCCGATTTTGTACCAGCAGTAAGTGCCCTTTCCCAATCCTTGTCTTCTACTTGAGCAATTTGTGAAATTTGCTCCTCAATAGCTTTGCGTAATGACGGCGTAAGATCGCCTGTATCACGCATATCGTCCCAAGTAATCACGCCCTTGTCTACATACTCCGCAAGTTGACGTGGACTATACTCGGAAAGATTGTCTAATATGTTGTCTTTTGTATTCATAATCAAAATGAGTCGTATTTACTTCTATTAGTCCCTTGCTTTTTGTTTGCTTTATCTATAGAAACTGATTTGTGATAATTTCCCTTTCCAAAGAATGTCTCAATATTTCTTGAATGGCGTTCTTGTACGAAGTATGGGCACAAAAGCAGCAAGTAGCAAATAAGCAATGTCGTTATCGCTAATGCGTTTGGAGCCTTTGCTTCTTGATATAAGCTTTTCAAACTTGTTAGTCCGTTCAGTGCTTTCTCTTTATGTATGTTTGCTGTGGAAAATGGATCGACATCCGTTTCAGAAGAAATACACTTTTGAGAAATTGTGTTTAAGGATTCTGTCCATTGTTCTATTGCTCCCTCAATGGTGGAGATGTTTCCGAAAAGAAAAACATTCCATACAGAAGGAGAATCACTAACCTTATTAATCCAAATTTTTGCCTCATCAATGGATTTTCTTGTCGAACTTTTCAAGTATAGTGACAACTCAGTAATCCTATTATTTATGAGTTGGTCATCGTTAACTGTTGATGTTAAGGAAGACTTAAGTTGCTCTATTCTGGAATCCGAATACGAGTCATAATCTGAAAATATACCCAAAGAAGCCTTAATTGATTTGTCAAACTGCTGGATGATTTCATCTTCCGAACTTTGAACTGTCCAAAAATGTGAGAAAGGAACACCAACAATAATAATAATAAATGGAGAACATGCTACTAATATGCGTTCCCAAATAATACTCCTGTGAAACTTCTTATCCACACCCTTTAGAACTTGCGCCCCTAATACAGTAAGAACAATTAAAAGGACACAACATCCCATGGTAAATAAACCTGCGCAATAATTACCAACGGTGTAGTATGTCGCTCCCATGAAAACGACATACGCAATAAAAATCAGTGCGAGGAACGCCACAATGTGTCCCCACGAAAATCTAAGTTTTCTATTCATATCTATCTTTTTTGCGGAAGTAAACGTTCTAGTTCTTCTATCTTTTGTTTATACTCTGCTATCTTTCTGCGAATAGCATCATAGTCAGTTTCATTTCCTTGGGATGTAGGCGTATCAGTGTTTGCACTCGGAGGTGTGTCTACTATTGGTTGTTGCCTATTCGCCGCCGACTCATCTCCTTCACCTTCTGGTACAGGTTTTATTTTCCGTTCTGTCGGTTCACTGAAGTCACCATTTTTAACAGCCATCAAAGCCTTGTCAACCAAAACCATAGGGGGAATATATCCGTAAACATCAGCACCAGTTTTATAAAGTACATTCCGTGCTTGCGCTACAGTTATGTCCTTTTTAAGCGATTTCATCAAAGCTATAGTTCCAGTAACTATTGGCGCAGCCATGCTTGTTCCATCACATGATTGAAAGGTGTTAGAAGGAAATGAGCTATAGATACCTTTGCCTGGAGCTGAAATATCGGAACAAGGACCATAATTCGTGAACACTGTTGGATATAGCCTCTTATCAACTGCTGTTACAACTATAGAAGAAGCGTTGCGATTCTCTGGTGGAATACTTGTAAGAATGTCGTCATTTCCTGCAGCAAATACAAGAATTGTATTTTTCTTGGCTGCAAGCTTACAAACACGAGCCCATAAGAAAGCTACATTTTGGAATTGCGTCTTGGCAATTTCTGCTTGTTGTTCAACAGGCAGCACATTCAAACCTTTGAAAGAAGGACCGATGGATATGTTTACAACATCTGCATCATGGTGAAGTGCATACATTACTCCTGCAATGAGAGCCGACAAAGGACACTGCTTATTGTCAAATACCTGTATAGGCATTATCTGGCAGTTGGGAGCAACACCTGAAGCCCCCTTTGAAAAGTAATCTGCCGAACCTACTGCTAATCCTGCAGTATGTGTACCATGTCCTTCTCCAAGACTTAGAGCATTATTTTGGGTAAAGACATTGTATGCGTCAACAATTCTTCCCTTAAACATAGGGTGACTTGCTTGAATGCCATCATCTACAATGGCAACTTTTACATCTGAGCTACCTTTTGTATATGTCCATCCTTGCTTAAGATGTATCGCATTCAAATGCCAACCTACATTTTCTGTCGAATTACTGATTTGACCATGCAGTTCATACACTTCCTCGTCAAAAACAATGAACTTATGATTAGGAATTTTACTGTTTATGGTCTTGCGAATTTGGTCACGTTCGTTTTCTGGAATCTGTATGACAAGCAATTTTACTTCCTTGTCATATCCAATAATGCTATACTTATCATCTGGATACGCTTGTTTGAAGTCACGTGCCAATGCATCTACATTGTCGTTCTCATTTTCCATATACAAAAACAGGCGATTGGCAATGATATTGGGTACACCAGGTTGCTTGACAATAGGCGGTTCTTCACCACCTTCGCCCATGACTGGAGCAACAACCGTATTGTCATCAGGCAACTTGCCGTCACTTCCGGTAATCGGTCTTACCGCTCCATTATCATCAACACGAGAACCATCCGCTCTCGTGATGGTATCAATAGGAACAACGCCGTTTACAGGCGAATGGTGGCCACAGCCTTTTAGTAGCCATGATAGCAACCAAATCAACAATATTATAAGAAGCAGCCATAACAACCATTTTAAGCAACCTTTGCCAGTCCACAATCCTGCAAACCACAGCCACCATCTTTTGTACCAAGGCAAAGTTTTCTCGTATTGGGCGAAAAACACTTTATCCTCATCTACGAGAATATTGTTTGGAGATATGTTCCATCCTGTAAACTTGTACCCTTTGTTAGGTGTAACTATAGGTATTTCTCCACTTGACAAAGTAGTGTTGGCAGCTTTTCTAAATGAAGACGAACCTTCAATAGAACCATGTCCACCTGCTTCAAAACGGCAATTGTAGAAAACATCTTCTGGTTCTGTCGTAGGTTCTTCTGTTGGAGAATCTAAAGGGATTGAAGGTTCTGGAGATATTGGAGGAATAGCAGGCGTTTCTGAAACGACCTCGTCATATTGGGCAGTAAAAGTCATGTTGGAGTTTACTCTCTGACCAATAGGCGAAGGTATCCACCCTGTAAAATTCCAGCCCTCACAAACATCCACTGTAGGTATATCCAATTTTGAAAGTATCGATCCTTCGGCACGACTGATGGTTTTGTCAAGTTTTGAAATTGTTCCATGTTCGCCAGCATCGAATGTAATCTTATATTTCTTGGTGTATTCAAAGTCGTGAATCACGGAGCCAACAACCTTATGCTGACGCACATCAGGAGTCATACCCCATGCTACAAGATACACCTTGTCATCTGTACAATATACCCTATCTTCACTGACATATTTAATTGCGCCTGCCATAATCTGCAAATCCTCTCCACTTAAATCCATAATAGAGGACTTGTATATTTTTATGGTGTCATCAAGTATTCCCTTATATCTGTCATACTCTGCTCCTGACAGTTCACTCAAACGGGTGGGATGCTGCTGCCATTTCTCTATATGCCAACAAATCTGATCTTCATCATCCATATATTCAGGAGTCGCAAGGAAATGTTGCAGATTTATAGGTATAACCCTTTTGACAACACTAAAAACACTGTCGTATCTCTTGTACATGGGGTCGTGACCGATACCTTGATAGTCGGTAAAATCAGACACCTCTGTATAGCAGAGTTTTTGTTTTCCAAAGAATGAATGTCCTGCCATTTATTTATCCTTTATATAAAATTTCACAAGCATCAATGATTGTTTTAATTTTAGCATTGGCTATTGGGTCAACATGAGAAATGTCACTTGCATATAGCAGACCAATTGTTACCAAATTCTCCCATCGTTGGAAGTTGTCCCAAAGTGGAAGTTTCATTAATGTTGATTTGTCAACAGTATCTATATCGGAGGCGGCATCAAATGCGCTCAAAGTTTGTAATAATGGTTGCGGTTTTCTAACTACATTCCATGCTGAAGAACTCAAATCAACTTTAATGTGACACTTATCTGCTTTCGCACGAATATTGTCAACGTCCTCATCGTTAATATATTTGCGCCCTACAGAACTTACAAAGTTGTTGAGTGTCAATGAAGCATAATCAGCTATAGCGTTTGGTTGCTCATTAAGACTGAACACTTTACAATAGCGGTCTATTCGTTCAGAAAGGATACGTTTCATCCCCAGCTTTTTCAGTAATGCTGATAACATAAAGACTACTTCATCTGAATGTGGAAGCATAGGCTCAAGAACCTTAACCTTGTTGTTGATATAGGCATTCCAATAATCAACAATGTGTTTGGTGACAACATCCGCCACAGTTGTCAAAGTTTCCGTTTCACTCGAAACCACCTCTGCAATGGTACAGCCACGTTCTTTTAACGCTTCTTCTAATCTCGCTTTTTCGCAGCCAAAGAAATCGCATAATTTTTGAATGTTCGTTTTCTTGTTGTCCGATGGATTAATGTCCGCTTGTTTGCGTATAAAGTTTATTATAGAAAAATCTTTGGGAGTATCGGTATGGCAGATGATAATATTATATGCAATGTCTCGCAAATCACCAACTGGCACCATGAGGTTGTCTATGATATGACCGAATATCTCTGGTCTCTCGCCAACACTTAAAATAAGGGACATTCTTATATCACTGGCTATCTGTTTTACCTTTTGATTCTTTGCCTCCTTATCTTCTGGCTCAAAATAAACAGAAAGTGCATTATACATCTCTGACTTTATTTTAGCTAATTGTGCAAGGTATTTCTTTTTTCTTGCATCTTCTAGTACACTTGCGATAGCGTCAAGATTACGAATGATGGCCTTTGAACCATCATTGTTGATGGTAGCAACATCATTCCAAGTCTGTTCGGGATTAGCAAAATGACGTTGCACAAAGGCATTCTTAAGAAAGCTTTGTTTCAGATTTTCGAAATAGTCAGGATAATCAGCATACGTGTGAACACTTTTCTCTTCTGACTTGACTGCACCATCACTATAGCCATCAAAAACACCATTCTTTCCAGACCAGTAGAAATCACGTAATGGATAAATGTTTTGGAAAGCAGCGGTTCGGAACAGTCCGCCTGTTTTCACCCAATTATCAAGCCACTTGTTAGGCTTAATAATTTCCGGAAATACGGTATCGAACCTGTTCCAATGTGTATCAAGTTTGTCTATGTTTGAGGAATTGTCTGTCTTTGTTCTCTCTAAATCGATATTGAATTTTGTTGCAACAAAGAACAATGGTGCAATACCATTTGTGTCATTGAGCATATTGGCTCGTTCCTCTGGTGTAGAACCAATATTGTCTTCAATCCAACTATTTATTGTTTCTCCAATGGTAGCTTCTGCCTTTTGGTCGTTATGATGACAGAATAACACACTACTGATTCTCAATGAGCGAGAGTACTTGTTGAATAAGTAGGCTACTTTTCCTCTTCTAAGAATCTTGGGAAGAACTGTATGAATGTCCTGCTCCTTGTATTTCTCACGAGAACGAGCACCTGGGAAATCGAGAAGATCAAGTTTATGTAAGAATTTCCTATCATCTGCAACCGAAGGCGGCAGTTCAAAGGTAAGTTCTGCAATCAGTGCCGAAAGATTTCCTTTATGAAAATCATGAGCAAGGATATTCCCATTTGAATCATATACATCTGTATAAATTTCATCATATCCAGTATCTATCTGTACACCGCAAACAGTGTCAAGCCATTCTATCTTCAACAATGTTCCTTTTTCACGGAGCACTGCAGCAAATGGTATATAAATATCTGTTTGAAAGTTAAGCTTCTTATATTCATTAATGAGGACACTGAACAAGTGACTCAATTCACTATTCCTGTTCCAAAGAAGACTGAATATATTAACCCATTTGTCATAGGAAACATATTGAATTACAGGAGCAACTATCTTACAAAAGTTTGATTGATTTACACCAGCCGCAGCATTCCCTATTACATCGTGGATGTAATCTGTAATATCCTTGACATCGTCTTCGTCAATTTCATTTTGTACAACAATCTTTGATGCCCAAAGACCATTCATATCTTCAAGAGCCTTGTTTATATCATCATAACGCAATACGCTATCTTGATTGATTTTAATGTCATTATAATACGAATCAGCCAAGAGAAGGATTATATCCACAACAGACAAGTTGCGTACCTTTACAAAGTCACTCATTGTAGAACAACCTTGGCTAAGAGTAAAACGAGTGATAACACCAGTTGATTCTATCTTGGCATTGTTTCCACCACTTGGATTTATATCATCTATGAAACTATATGATTTTCCTGCATTAGTGATGACAAAAGGCGAGTTTGGAGAAGACAACAAACTACTCATCAAATAAGATTTACCTACCTGACTTTCGCCATAAGCCGCTGCAGAACAATTCTCTTCCAAGGCTGCATATATGCGCTTGAGTTTGCGGCGATATTCCTTAAAAACATCGTATGGAAAAGACTCCTTTCCAAACTCTTTGGCCCATGCAATAGAGCCGTCAACCAAATCTATATGTTGCTTTATATCTTGTAGCATAATTTCATTTTTAGAGATTAGAAATCAAACGCACCTGAGTCAAGCCAATATTGTTCGTCAACACCAAGGCTTTGGATGTGTATTTCAAGATTACCATCCATTATATCATTACCATTTTTATCCGTTATTGCTGAAATGGAAAGATTTTCCTTGTCATCCATGTCACGCTCAATTGTTATCTTAAATGGCATTCGTTTTTTCAAAACATCAATGGCTTCATTTACAAGTCCTATTACTTTTGCGTCAGTCGGACAGTCTTCGTCATTTATAATGGCCTTTTTCCGAATTTTGTCTGCCATCTTATGACGGTTAAAGTCTATTGAATACAAGGCACGACTTGGATATGAGTCCATCCCTATTTGACGAACATGGAGTGATTGGGGAATACTACTAATAGTCAAGTCACCTCGGTACTTGTCTGGTGTTATGAAGTATTCAATTGGTTGTCCTTCACGAGAAGCTTCAATATAATTCACAGTTGACTTCAAATTCTTTTTCAGCAAATCTAAATTGATGATAAACTTATTCAGATTTGAAAGTTCCGAGGCATAATGTCCTATTACACCACCCATAGCCACAATAGTCTTTGCATTCTTTATATAGCCAGTATTCTCTCCAAACGGATACCAATCCCCTACGTAATAATCGTTGAGAACAATGAGTCTATTTGGTGAAACTGAGTAATATTTAAGGAATATATCCCTTATCACAGGAAGTGAAGCAGGACGTCCTGAGAGTAATACGACATCGCAAGCATAGGAATACATGATGGTTGCAACCTTCTTAAGCAAAGGCTCAAATTCTTTACGAACAACTTCTGAAACCATCTCTTTGTTAAATTTCCAAGAAAGTGATGTGATGTCAATGTTCAATCTTTGTTTGAATTCCTCTATGATTGCCTCATTAGGTGGACACTCGGAAAACACATCTGAATATTTGACAATACAATCCTTGCAGCCTTGTTTCAACAACTCCAAGAAATGGCACATTAATGGTACAGAATATTGAATATTAAAGTCCTTTCTTAATATTCTATCAGCTATAGTTTGTCCATTATAATCCTCTCCAAAGAAATTCTTTATCTTTTGGCGATATTGTTGGGTTGTTAAGTCTTTTAATTCTGTCCTAAATGCACTGTTCTCATCAAGGAGCATAATATTCTTGATAAGGGCATAAAGCATATCATCTCCTGCGAAATAATAGCTATCGTAGAATTTCGGATCTGGCGTAATGGTCGTAACATCACCTTTTATATAAGTATATTTACTAATCATCAAGTCTGATGTTCCTGCACCAATGTCAATAGATCCAACAGTTATTGAAGGCTGGCTGTCACCATCTTCTATTTTTCCATAGAGATTGAAGAACTCACTGCAACATCCTTTGTATTTTTGTCCAACCTCTCCATACATATATACCAATTGGGAGCATGTCGCTTCGTCATAGTACCACAGTCCATCGTCATCTTTCATAGAGCGAACAGCAGGGACTACGTCTACCAGTTTCCCAGGATGTGGATTTTCTACAGGGCAATTATAATCGAAATTTTCCAATAAGATTACTGCATCTTTAGCACAATGTACAAGAGCCTCTCGCTCAACCCTTGACATTGCGGTAGGACAAGTTACAATAATTCTTCGTATTCTTCTTGGTATGGACGGCTTTCCAAACCCACTACGATTAGACCTGTATTCCTCGCTATTAATTTGTATACGAGCTTGCACTAACATTTCCAAGAAAGAGAATGTCATTAAAGACCGTCTGGAATAGTGGTACGAGCTGCCACTTTCTCCGGACAGATCTATACTTCCGTCACTTTTCAACTGATTTGTTATTCCACGAAGATTCAAAATGTGGTCGTCCTTTTCACCTTTGAGAACAAGAAATTTCCATTCTTCTTTATTTGGTCTCCAATCCCACAAATATCTCTTTGGACTTGAATAGGTTGACAAAGATTCCATATCATCTGCAGTGTTTGTGGCCAAATGGATAAGTGTGTTGGCTTCTTGTCCTAAACGAACCAAGCTCGGATGAACAAATTGTTTGCTGTCTTTAATGCCAAAACTTCCAAAGTCAACTTTACGAAAAGCCAAACGCATATCGAAAGGTTCGTTATGTTTGTTGATTACAAGTGAATTGTTCACTTCTTTAACAAGATTTGTATAGTCAATAAGTTCAAGCTGCCTTACTTGATTAAAATTGGTATTATCTTCTATTAAAAGTGCTGTTGTACGTGAGTTTCCTATATCAACAACCATATCAACATCCTTTATTTCGACATCGGTATCCTTGTAAAGTTTAACCTTGGGGAATAGATCCTTTTGAGCAAGATAGTTGATTAAGAATATGTATGATGCGATATACGACATTTTTCTCACGTTCGCACCTCTTAATTGAGATACACGTTGAACATTAGGATGAACCAAGTGCAACAAATAGTCATCAATATAACTCCAATTGTTATTAGGAGAACAATAGTCCATCAAATAGAACTCATTACTACATAGTTCGAAATCCATTTCGCCTCTAAACGCATCGGGAAAAACGGGACATTCATCATATTCGTCACTCTCGTAACGAGCTCTTGTATCGAATGCTAGAACTACATTGTACCATTTTATTCCCTTTTCTTCTCTTGTTGGGATTAATTTCATACGTACCCAATTTAATGGACCGAACTTAAAACGCTTGAGAGTGCGTTTAAAGAAATATGGGACTGGAAGCCAAGCATTTTCAAACTTGGAAAACTTGTTGTCTTTGTCGGAGAATGTAAGGCTAAATATATCGCCCCTTACACCTGGACAATTTTCATCTTCTATTCTCAATGGTAATATATCATCGCTTTTAAGCTCGTTGACATCAATTTCAATAGTAGGGTCACTTAAATAGCCACCTTTATGAAGTTTCTGTTTGTTATAATAATAGCACTCGTCATCTGTGCGAAGTTCGTACACAGGATCAAGTCGCCATTCCCCATTTTCAGTATCATACCATTCGTGATACCACATTTTGAACTTTTCTTGAGTATTTATCCTCAATGGAAACGTTATGATTTGAATACCAGAATTGGCTATTAAAGTATGCTCTTGCATAATAAAAATGATATTTATTCTATTGATTCTATAAATGCACTTGGTATATACGCCGTCACAACAGTCACCAAGTCATCCACCACAACTCCTACTCTCTGTTGCCCTTGCCATCTTGCAACTCTTCCTATCACTCCTTTGAACGCTCCATCTGTAACCCTTACCAATTGTCCTTTTTCGAACTTTGGCACTTCGACTAATGACACGATGGTATTGTCCGCATCGGAAGCACAGATGATTTTTAAACTATCCATCTGATAGTCAGGAACTATCATAGGAATCTTCTCTATTCTGCGACCAACGTGGACGTGTCGATAATAAAAACGAAGGAATGGGAGGTTTACGTTGTCGTAAACAAAAGATTTGAGTTGTTCTTCTGTACCGTAGGCGAAGAAGATATTTGGCAAACGTGACTCGGTAACAACTTTGCGCTTACCTTTTATAAGTTTTACAGTGTCTGTAGTAGGATAGAAAGCAGTGATGCCTTTGGCTGTCATGTAGTCGTATGCCTTTTTCTCTCTACCGTATGTGGTAC
>OIYR01000726.1_pt1 | contig 17941 bp, 14 predicted proteins | sample 1588221 | NCBI WGS metagenome assembly OIYR01 (sample SAMN03283292) | human gut metagenome | biome: human-associated habitat; material: feces | host: Homo sapiens | place: Peru | collected 2012 | reverse complement strand
AGTGGATTGACGGTATCACCTCCTTTTCGCTATCCCGAACGCGTCTCGAGGCTGCTAAAAATGCCCCGACGCGGGACGCGTCGCCCCCATTAGAGCTTGCGTTTTTTCGCAGCACCTTTCAGGCCGTGCAAACCTAAATCCGAAACTCGAGACAGGTTAAAGTCAGATAGTCAGAAACTTAAAATATCGGGCAAACTCACCCATTAACTTCTCACCCTGGCAACTATCCACTTATATTTACTCACACTTTTAATTACTGATATAAGACACACATGCAATTCCTTATTGACTTTGTACTGAACAACCTCAACTACTGGTGGGTGTTTGTGTTCATGGCTATCGAGAGTTCGTTCATCCCCTTCCCATCCGAGGTAGTTGTTCCGCCGGCAGCATGGAAGGCTATGGACCCTGACAGCGGCATGAGCTTTGTGCTCGTCGTGGTGTTCGCCACAATCGGTGCCGATCTCGGTGCGCTCATCAACTATTACCTTGCCAAGTGGCTCGGCAGACCTATCATCTACAAGTTTGCAGACAGCCGCATCGGTCACATGTGCCTCATCGACCGTGCAGCTGTAGAGAAAGCCGAAGCGTTTTTCCGCGAACATGGTGCCACCTCAACATTCTTCGGACGCCTCGTGCCGGCTGTACGCCAGCTTATCAGCATCCCCGCGGGTCTCTCAGGTATGCACGTAGGCAAGTTCCTCCTCTACACCACTCTCGGTGCAGGCGTGTGGAACACGGTGCTCGCCATGATCGGTTGGGGCATCTACAAGTACACCAACCTGAAGACCACAAAGGATGTTTACGAGCAGGCTCTGCAGTACAGCCACGAAATCGGCTACGTTCTGCTCGCTCTCGCCGCCCTCGTCGTCGCATTCCTTGCGTACAAGGGATTGAAGAAAACAAAATAAATTGTATGTACCGGCAAGTGATTGCTGATTAGCAAAACGCATCCCAAAGATTGGCGGTCACTCATGGACAAGGAGATCCTGGCAATAGATGACCTTGGTACCGAGCCTCGCGAAATCATCGAATACGGCAATGTGCTCAGTCCCATCATCGACCTCATATAGATGCACAAAGAGCACTGGCTTTTTTAGTTTTTCAACGAGCTTGCTCGATGCCGCTAAAACAACGATTTTAAAAATCGGTAAGCCTAAGCTCTGGCAGATTTTTCACATTGATTTGACACACTCATCATACACCGCTAACCCTTTCACGGTCAGAAGATATTTCTGGCGAGGATGATGTGGCGAGTTCGGAAATTTCATTTTTACCAAGCCTTCAGTAATGGCTGGCGTAAGAGAATATTCAAGGAAATTGGGACGATTCTTCAAACCTACCGCCTCCATCATTTCCTTTACGCTCTTTTCATCTGTGCCAATCGCAACAAGTAAACGTTTTATATTTTCAGATAACGCAGATGCCGTTTCATCAAAACTTGTATGGGTGCTTGTATGGGTACTTGTATGGGGTTCGTCAGTATCGCTATACCCTATAAGCATATAACGGTTCTTCAGTTCATGATGTTCGCCCAACATCAAATTACGGAAGAACCTTATGAGGAATGACTTGTTGGGCTCTATACCCTTTGACGGATTGCGATAGTTCGCACGAACAAGGGCATTGCGAAAGTACCAAGAGTTGTTGGCAAACAAATCGTTGTCCACCTTGAAACCGATAGAGCGCAGATATTTGATGACAAACACCGCTGTTGTTCGTGTGTTACCCTCACGAAACGGATGATTTTGCCATAGCAAGGTGACGAAATCTACAATGTGACTAATGATTTCATCCGTTGACAGTCCTTTATAATTAAAGTCCTTTTCTTGCTGAATGTCATATCGCAACGCCATCATAATGTCGGCAGCACGTCCATACACAACAGTATCTCCTTGCAATATCCATTCCTTCTTGCTGATGTCATAGGGGCGCACTTCACCAGCATGTTTGAATACACCCTCAAACAAGTGCCTATGGATATTCAGAAATTCCAATGCTGTAAACGAAAAAGACTTCTCGCTCAGTAGCTTGGCTATATTGGCAGCCACACGGTCGGCCTCTTCCTTTTCGGCATCGTCCTCATCATGAGTAGTTTTGTTGACATAATACGATTTCAACTGTTCGCGCACATCATCAATGGTAATATCGCCCTCAATGTGTCTGACAGCCGTCTCTTTCAGATAGTCAGACACCTTCAGTCCGTCAACATCTTGCAGACCGATAGCCGTGCGCCATGCCGAAGCCCTTTCGCGTTTATGTGGCTCTGCCACACGCTCGTAGGCTTCGAAGTCAAGGTATAGTTGCTTGTTATTGTCAGCCATAATTGTATCTTCTTTAGACCATTTGTCCGAAATAATTCAAATAGTATCGGACAAATGGTTTCACTTCTCATATTAGTTCAGATAATTTTCAAGCACAGCTTTCTTTCGCTTTGGACAACCAGTAATTATTTTATGAGCCATATTTATTTGCTCTTTATACTCCTTAACTTGATTAATAACTTGCTGTTGCTCTGCGAGAGGAATTACAGGAATCTCATATCGCATTATATTATCTTTATTGCCTCTTGGCATTTTCATGCCCTTCACATCTGTCATCACATAATCGAAGAATTGCTGACGAGCCATAACATGGTAAACATATTCCGGCAAACAATCATGAGAATCAAGCCTTATGACTAAAACATCAGGGCTACAACCACCATCTTTGTCTGCAAGCCAAATCTTCTTTAGATATGGGCGAATGTTAGATAACAGAATATCACCTTTTTTATATTTAACTGCCGAATTTGTATTCGGCACTCCATCATATGGTTTTACGCCCTCGCAATTCTGCAAGAGATTATCGGTACTGATATAATCAGCAACTGACATTTCGCTCATACTTATACGTTCATTAGAGTAATAACATATTTGCTTAAGCATTTTTACCCCCCCCATTTTATCTTTAGTAATAACTTCAAGTTTGTTAAAGATATCGCTAATCTTTTGGCGGTAAGTTTCAATAGCCATGCGACTTGTGTTATACTCCGCATCTATGGCCTCACATTCAGAGATAATTTTCTTTTGAATTTCGATGGGAGGGACAGGTATTTGAAGAGACTCTATATCAGCCTTATTTATACTTGGATATTGTCCTTTAGGCATTTTCTCTATTATCTGCTCCATTAAAGGCTCTAAATTCATGAAGTAAATATAAATGAGCTTATTAAGCAACCGTTTTTCGTCTTTTGATCTCAAAATAGCAAAGCCAGTTGAGTAAACGGCCTCCTTATGCTCTTCAGATATGTATGCAAAAGCTCTTAAATTAGGACGGACTGTCGAAACAATGGTACTGCCACTTAAAGCATATCGTCTAGCACGACTTGGAGCGTTTTTCCCTAATAACTTATTGTCATAAGAAACTATACCAGTTCCATTCTCTACAGAAGAAATATCTACATAAATGAAATTCTTGTCAGGGCTTTCTGTTGGATTCTTATCTTTTTCATTGATAAGTATCAAGTCTGATATCTTCTTTATAGGATAATAACTATGTAATACAACTACTCGCTTTGTAATGAGGCCAATAGCTTTATCAAAATTACTTTTCGACCAATCAAATAAATTCTTCAAGGTCGCATTATGTGCATAGTTCATCAAAACATCTGACAAAATAGTGTCTGCTCCTAAGAAAGAATTACGCACAGCACAAGCAAGAGTACCACGAGCGAATCTGTCTTCTTGATTGTACAGCTTTCCACCAGGAGTATTGATTATGATACCTTCTGCTCCCTTTCTGTTACTCCAATCATAGCCCAAGAATAATTTTTGTTCTTTATTGTCAGATGGAGCCGTAATGATCAAAGTTTTTTGTTCACGAACAAGTGCAAAATAATACAACTTGTCTTTTTCTACATCAAGCGCAAAATCATAGAATTTTTCCAAACGGATGCGCTTAGCCTCTTCTTCCGAACATTTTTTTGGCAAAGAAATAGCCATTCCATTAAAGGCATCAACATATACCTTGGTATATTGATTTGACGAAAGCTCAGCCAAGTTTAATCCACGCCGAATGAAGTGAAAATAAATATCTTCACTAACATTTTGCATTTGCAAATACTCTGCAAGAATCTGTTTGTCTTTAAACTCTGAAATATCCTCACCACTCATAATGGCATCAACGCTATCTTCTGAAAGTTTGGCAATGCATGGTGGTTCTTTGTATCGTTCAAGGAACAATGTTACAGTATTTGTCCCGGTAGCCCCGAATGTTTTGCTGCCAAAACTGACAATGGCACGAATGTAGAAATTCTTCAGTAAATCTTCACGAGCAGCGATGTAGCTGTTTGATGGGTTGCTGAGAATTGAGGCCGGCAAGACTACTGCCGCCAATCCTTGCGGACGCAGCAACTGAGCAATACGCTCTACAAAGAGCGTTTCTATTTCCTTTCCGTCATTTGTGATGACATCGAGCAAACGGAAATCATTATTTCGCAACTTTAGATGTGACTTAAATCCACTGACGGAATATGGTGGATTTGCCACAAGAATGTCAAATGCCCTATTTTCTATGCCTTTATCCTTGTAGTTTTCAAGTCCATCACCGAATATGATGTTTGCGCCACCAGCTCCATTCATAAACATGGAAATCTTTGACACACGTGCCAAGCGATAGTCTTTTTCTATGCCATAGATATGTTTTTCAACCCATGAGTTTTCGTTATTTTTTCGCACGGCATTGATAGCTTCAACGGCCTCGGTCAAGAAGTGTCCAGCTCCGCAAGCATAATCGATCACATTGGGTAATCCATGATTTGAAATGTATGTTTGCAAGGGAAGAGAATCCCAGATAAAACGAGTTATCGGAGTTGGCGTGAAGAATTGCCCTTCATTTTGTTTGAAACCCTTATTGAGAAGTTGCTCAAACAAATCTCCGAGAAACTGGTGTTTACTTGGATATACAATGCGATAAGGTTGAAACAGCTGCACTACCTCAACCAAAATTTTGCCATTCTGAAAGAACAGCTCTTCATTGTGAACATCCTTGAAAGCAAAATCGTTGTTTGAATAGAACTTCAATATACGAATTGTGTTATTCAAGTCTTCAATCGCCTGCTTGCGTTTTTTGCCAGTATATTGCATGAATAACCGTTCTGCATAATCAGCTGCGACATAGAAGATTTTCTCTTTCATGAATTCTTCCATGCCTTGCGTATGAAGACGTTGCAACCTATCTTGAAGAGACTCGTATGTGTCTGTTCCCGGCTTGTACTGAAACTCCACCTCCTCAAAATCCTGTTTCTTTATCTCGTCAACAAGTTTGCAAATAAAAAGAGCTACGAGTCGATTGAAAGCATTTTCCTTGTCTGAGACATTGTTGTGGCGCAAAATTTCTTCAAAGCGATTTACAATTTTGTCATCAGGAGTAAAATTACGCAATTTATTTTTCCGCAATGGGGGAATGCCAATGTTATAAGCTTGACTATCATCGTCAAAAATAACATTATCAAGCCAGGTTTTATTATAGGTTTCATCCCAAACATTAAAGCGTTCTTCGTCATTATGAGCATTACAATAGACAAGTACATTATTGTCCTTCTCTGCCATTTTAATGATATTGGCATCATCAGAGCAATTTATAACTTTCGATTTTACTACAATATCACCATCTCTCCAATCAGATGTATACAAAGCCAACCAGCGGGCCGCATTTTCTTGTTGCCAATAACTGAATAACTGACCGCCATATTCTTCCGTATTTTTGATTTCCTTATTATACTCTGCTCCAGATGTTTTACATTCTATTATAATCAGGGCACTGCCATTTTCGTCCTTGACAACAATATCCGCCTTGCCACTTTTCGCATCACGTCCAAGTTGCCATTTTGGTTCAAGTTCAATATGTTCTGGACGGTAACCTTTATCCAGCAAACGGCACACGCATTCAAACACAACAAAATTCTCATTGTGCGAAAAGTTACTCGTCGTTCTATCATTAACAACAAGACCTTTATCTTCAGGATATATTAAGGTCTCGTTGCCAAAATCTACATGAATACTACATGTTGAATATATTTTGGAATAGTATTCACCTACAGTTGCTTTTTCAAAGCCGAGAAAGGAAAGTACCTTTTTGAGATTATCTTTTGTTATCATATTTTTCTTTGGCTAAACGTACATTCAATTGCATGCAGTTTACTTCTCATACCCCTCATAATAATAGCTCTGCTCAATTCCCTTGAATATCACCTCGCGGCTCTCCGTGTCTGAAGTTAGGTTCTGCGAGAGGAGATAACGCAGTTCGAGGTCATTGATGGGAGACCGTTCCATTGCCGAGAGGTATTGGTCTTTGTCCACATACTGCCAATTGACCACTTTGCCAAGAGAGCGTTTGAGCATCATGTCGAGCCAGATGCGTGTGGAGCGACCGTTACCTTCCATGAAAGGATGACACACATTCATCTCAACATATTTTTCAATGATATGCTCAAAGGAATCTTCAGGCATTTTCTCTACGGCAGCGAGGGCTGCTTCAAGATAAAGACTATTGGCAAAGCGGAAACCGCCTTTGGCTATATTCTTATCGCGGATGACGCCAGCAAACGGGTATAGACCATCAAACAGATAATGATGTATCTGCTGAATACCTACTGTAGTTCCAACTGGAATTCTATCTATATCGCCCGACTCATAGAGGCGGTGTGCGTTATCTAACGATTTTTCGTCTATTTCCTTTGTTGTCATAATCTTCTAATTGTATTCGTCTTACTGGTTTGATGAGATATTAAGAAGTTTCTCTGCTTCTATCTCAATCCGGCTTTTCTTCGTCTGCCAGCCACTTGGCTGTCCTTTTGTTTTCAACCAATACTATCTTGATGCGATTGATATCTTTCTTTGCCATATCCTTTCATGTGTTTCTTGGTCTACAAATATAAAAATTATCTTGGATAATCAAGAAAGATTACGGAAATAATTATCCATGTTATTGCGCTTTACATCTATTTTTAAACGAAATAGCACCAATTCAAAGCTCTACAATCAAAATCCAACTACTTTCTGCTCGATTTTCATTGATTATAACTACCTTTGCCATATCAGAGCTACCGCAAAATAGCACAAAGAATAAGCGTGGCACGAGGGAATATGCGCAACAGCTGAATATCAAGAATGTGAAGATAGTGCATCGGTTTTTGCACCTAATGGATTGAAAGAGTCGTTTAACGAAAACGACATTTGAAACGAGCGTTGTCAACACTATAATTAAACATAGAATGCACCCCTAAATGTTGCCACGCTACAACAACAATGTTGCCACGCTACAACAACAATATTGCCACGCTACGCAAACAACGTTGCCACGCTACGCAAACAATATTGCCACGCTACAACAACAATATTGCCACGCTACAACAATGTCGAGAAACGGACAGAAGATGAGTTAGAAGACAAACTGGAAGATAGACTGGAAGATAGGCTGGAAGATAGCCCCTATTGTTCAGGTATCTTCCAGCAATTACTTCGCTGATACACAGCACGTTATACTCCAAAATGGAAGATATGGTAGATTTTTTCGCAAAACACTTTTTCTTAACCATATCTTTAAACAATGTAATTTTCACAAGACTACGGCAGGAATGGAACACCTTCCTTTACTCATAATGTGATGGTGATATGGGGATGATTTCAACTAATCTTCTTTAAACGCCAGCTTGTCGAACTTGGCTTTAAGCATTGGAGCCTCCGACTTACGAATTGAGAGTTTCATCTCGCAGGTGTTGTCGTAGGTCTGGCTGATAATGCGCGGCGACATGTCCTTGATGATTTTCATTACGTCGTTCATCATAATGTAAGGAAAATCGAAAACAACCTCCTCCTCTACGAACTGACTTACAATCTCTGCGTTGGCTATTGCCTCAGCCGCTGCGGTGCGATAGGCAACAATAAGTCCGCTTGTGCCAAGATTGACACCTCCGTAATAGCGCACAACAATGATAAGAATGTCGGTCAACTCGTTCTTGTTGATCTGACCGAGGATGGGCTTGCCGGCTGTGCTGCTCGGCTCACCATCGTCGTTGGCACGGAAATCAGTACGGTCAGCACCGAGCATGTATGCCCAGCACACATGACGCGCGTCATAATACTTCTTGCGAAACTCTGCTACGTATTGCTTCACCTCCTCCTCGGAAGTGACATGAAAGGCAAAAGCGAGAAACTTACTGCGTTTCTCGCTGTAAAAGCCTTCTGCGGGTGTGTCTGTGATTGTTAGAAATTCGTCTTTTGGCTCCATTGATATTAAATTGACAAGTAGACAAGGCGAGATGCATAACAAACGTTTATGCAAACCACCTTGTCTACTCGTTGCTTATTCACTTATCTACTACTATGTTACGACAGCTTGTGGATGATGAGCCCTGAGCGGAGCTTAGGCTCAAACCATGTTGCCTTTGGCGGCATAATCTTTCCGCTATCGGCGATGTCGATTATCTGCTTCATTGAAACCGGATAGAGGGCGAGCGCCATGCGCATCTCGCCGCTGTCTACGCGACGCTTCAGCTCTTCGAGACCACGAAGACCTCCCACGAAGTCGATGCGCTTGTCTGAACGTAAATCGGTGATGCCGAGCACCTTGTCGAGGATAAGACGGCTCGAGATGTCTACGTCGAGAACACCGATAGGGTCGTGGTCGTCGTATGTGCCCTGCTTGGCTGTGAGCGAATACCAATGTCCGTCGAGATAGAGTGAGAACTCGTGCAGACGCTGCGGCTTGTAGATAGCCTCGCCCTTGTCCTCAACCTCGAAGTTCTCGCGCAAAGCGTCAAGGAACTGCTCTGATGTAAGTCCGTTGAGGTCCTTTACAACGCGGTTATAGTCGAGCACGGTGAGCTGCGATGCCTGGAAGCAAACAGCCATGAAGTAGTTGTACTCCTCGTCGCCCTTATGGTTCGGATTGTTCTTAGCCTTTTCTGCACCAACGAGAGCAGCAGCAGCGCTACGGTGGTGGCCGTCGGCGATGTAGAGAGCCGGCATCTTAGCGAACTCCTTAGTAATCAGTTCGATGTCTGCCTTGTCACTAATAACCCAGAACTGATGACCGAAGCCGTCATCGGGAGCAACGAAGTCGTACTCGGGCTTTGTTGCTGCGTAGCGCTTGATGAGCGCATCGAGCACCTCGTTGTCAGGATAAGCAAAGAACACCGGCTCGATGTTGGCATCGTTTACGCGAACATGCTTCATGCGGTCTTCCTCCTTGTCGCGGCGTGTCAGCTCGTGCTTCTTGATTGTGCCATTGAGATAATCGTTGACGAAAGCACCCACAACAAGTCCGTACTGAGTCTTGCCGTTCATGGTCTGAGCGTAGATATAATAGTTCTCGTCTGCGTCCTGACGAAGCCAACCCTTCTCCTGGAACATCTTGAAGTTAGCGGCAGCCTTCTCGTAAACGCGCGGATCATACTCGCTTGTGCCTGGCTCGAAGTCGATCTCCGGCTTGATGATATGATAAAGACTCTTCTCGTTATCGCCAGCCTCAGCTCTTGCCTCTTCACTATCGAGCACGTCGTAAGGACGTGATGCTATTTCTTCAACAAGGTCTTTCGGTGGACGTACGCCACGGAATGGTTTTACTGTTGCCATAGTATGATTATTTTAAAACCCCACCACTATGTCCTCCCTATGGGGCAAAGGGGTGGGGTTATCGGGGATTTTTACTTAATTACTTGTTAACTTGGAACTTAGTGCAGCCGTCTGCGAAGAAAGCATTGATCTGCTTAGCAGCTGCGATACCAGCGTTGGTGTTAGCCTCTGCTGTCTGAGCACCCATCTTCTTAGGTGTAGAGAAGTATCTGCCTTCGAACTTCTGGAACTCTTCGTTAGCGTCCGGCATGATGTCTGTGATGAACTTCAGGTCGGTGCGTTCTGCCATGAGGGCAAGGAGTTCAGGCTCGTTGATAACTTCCTTACGAGCTGTGTTGATGAGGATGCCGTTCTTGTGGAGTTTGCCGACAAGAGCTGCATTGATGCTCTGCTTTGTTTCGGGAGTAGCAGGGATGTGCAGCGAAACGATGTCGCAGTTCTCGAAGAGAGCGTCCTGAGAGTCGACAGCCTTAACGCCAGCAGCCTCAATAGCCTCCTTTGGGCAGAATGCGTCGTATGCATAAACTTCCATGTCGAAGCCCTTAGCGATGCGAGCCACGTTTCTACCCACGTTGCCGAAAGCGAGAATGCCGAGCTTCTTGCCCTTCAACTCGCTACCCGACTTGCCGTTGTAGAAGTTGCGAACGCCGTAAACGAGCAAACCGAATACGAGTTCAGCCACAGCATTAGAGTTCTGACCAGGTGTGTTCTCAACAACAACGTTCTTCTCCTTAGCGTAAGCACAGTCGACATTGTCGTAACCGGCACCGGCACGTACAACTATCTTAAGCTGCTTTGCAGCGTCAAGCACCTCTGGTGTAACCTTGTCTGAGCGCACGATCATCGCGTCTGCGTCAGCCACAGCGTCAAGAAGCTGCTGCTTTTCTGTATATTTCTCAAGCAGAACGAGTTCGTTGCCTGCACCTTCTATCTCAGCCTTAATGCCGTCAACCGCTGCCTTTGCAAACGGTTTCTCTGTTGCCACTAATACTTTCATAGCTATACTATTTATTAATGTTCCTTTTCAAAATCCTGCATGCACTTAACGAGAGCCTCAACGCCTTCCATAGGCATAGCGTTGTAGCAACTTGCGCGGAAGCCACCTACTGAGCGGTGACCCTTGATGCCGACCATGCCACGTTGTGTAGCGTACTCAAAGAACGGCTTCTCAAGATCCTTGTACTCGTCGTTCATAACGAAGCAGATGTTCATCAAAGAACGAGAGTCCTTCTCTACTGTACCACGGAACAACTTGTTGCGGTCGATTTCGTCGTAGAGCACCTTAGCGCGAGCCTCAGCACGGCGAGCCATCTCTTCTACTCCACCCTGAGCCTTGATCCAGCGCAGTGTTTCGAGAGCGCAGTAGATAGGTACTACAGGAGGCGTGTTGAACATAGAACCCTTCTCTACGTGTGTACGGTAGTCGAGCATTGTCGGAATCTGACGCGGAGCCTTACCCAAGCATTCATCCTTTACGATGATGAGGGTAACACCAGCCATAGCGAGGTTCTTCTGAGCACCTGCATAGATACAGTCGTACTTAGCAACGTCGATAGGACGGCTGAAGATATCAGAAGACATATCGCCGATAAGTCTTACAGGCACTTCCGGCTCCTTGCGGATTTCGGTACCATAAATAGTATTATTAGTTGTAATATGTAAATAGTCGAGATCTGTCGGACATTCGTAATCCTTTGGATAGAATGTATAGCCTGCGTCTGCAGAAGAAGCCACCTCAACAGCTTCGCCAAAGAGCTTAGCTTCCTTCAACGCCTTCTTTGCCCATGTACCCGTATTGAGATAACCAGCCTTCTTAATCAAGAAGTTGTAAGGAATCATACAGAATTCCAATGAAGCGCCACCACCGAGGAACAATACCGAATAGCCTTCTGGCACCTTCAAGAGTTCCTTGATAAGGGCTACAGCCTCATCAACAACAGGTTGGAAATCCTTTGCACGATGGCTAATCTCTGCCAAAGAAAGTCCTGAACCATTAAAATCCAAAATCTGTTTTGCTGTGTTTTCGATCACTTCGCGAGGAAGAATAGAAGGTCCTGCATTAAAGTTGTATTTCTTCATCTGCCTGTTTGTTATTAAGTTAATATAAGTTTGATTACTATCGCAGGCGAAGTTACAATTAATTTTTGAAAGTAACAAGCAAATGTTTACAAAATGTTACTCTTATTTTATCTTTTACGCGGTTTCAACTTTACTTCCGGTATTTTCAACTTGTCACCAGCCTTCACTGTATGGCAGTTATTCAGCACCTCAACGTAACATTCCATACCTTCTCCAAGATAGGCTTTACTAATTGAGGCGAGCGACTGCCCTGGTTGTACGGTAACCACTTTGGCAACACCAACAATAATATAAGCACCAGTACGTACACGAACATCATAGTTGTAGTCGGACGGTGTGGTGGCTGTTGGTGCTGCAGACATTACTGCTGTAGAGCCTGTCGCAGCCTTAGAGTTAGACGCACGAACAGAGTCTTTCTTCTCTTTCTTTATGTTTTCTGCGGTGTGTGCATCTGCTGCTTTCAAAGCATCATTAGACGCTATTGTATCACTAACAACACACTGCGGTTCAACAGCTACCGCCGTGTCTTGTTGAGCATACAATCGTGTCTCAAGTCTATCTATGACATGGTTCTTCTCTTCTATTCGCTGATAGAGGAAATACATACCTATGCCAATACTCACGAGTATAACAAACGACGCAATAGTGAGAACATACATCATACGCGGACTGCGTTGCTTGCATCCACCAATAACAATGCCTTCATCGTCTGACTCATCTATGTCGTTAGCCGACTTTTCTTCGTCTGCCTTATTGTTATCATCATCTATTGGTTCGCTCTTTGGAGCCATCAAACGACGAGCCATGTCACGGTGTTCCTCTGTGTTTACCAATTTTGATGCAGGTTCTGAGGGGGAAGGCTGATCGGTTGGCTGATCGGTTGGTGCAGTTGGGGACAACTGCACCCCCTGAGGTTGCTCAGTTGGTGTGGGTTGATTGGTGGATTGATCAGTCAACTGATCGGTTGGTGCAGTTGGGGACAACTGCACCCCCTGAGATTGCCCAGTTGGTGTGGGTTGGTCGGCGGATTGGTCAGTCAACTGATTGGTTGGTGCAGTTGGGGACAACTGCACCCCCTGAGATTGCTCAGTTGGTGTGGGTTGATTGGCAGATTGGTCGGTCAACTTATCGGTTGGTGCAGTTGAGGACGACTGCACCCCCTGAGGTTCCGTTTCAATTACAGAATCGGAGAGCTCATCCATTTCATCATCTATTTCAGAAAAATCGACTCCATCGTTAAGCACTACAGTCTCAAACTGTACAAACGGACGATTGACACGGTCGCGCAGCAAGACCTCGGGAGTGAACGAGATTTTGTTGCGTCCATCGATGATAATACGTTCGCCAGTATTCACATCGACACTGGCGCGTGCGCTCACCGCCGACACCTTGAAAGTGCCGAAGCCTTTTATCTTCACCGAGCTATCAGTGTCGTCAAGTTCCTCATTTACTACATCGAACATTGCACCGATAAAGTCGGAAGCGTCACTAAGCGATAAGCCGTACCTCTCACTCAGCTCACGAGCGAAATCATTCACCTTAGCCATTCGCGTCGTCTCCTTTCTTCATCTTGTTCTTCACCGATGTTGCAGGCTTGAAGTTAAGCACAATCTTCGGTGGAACGAGCATACGCTGCCCCGTTGACGGATTGACAACGATGCGCTCCATACGTTTCTTCAGTTCAAAGGTACCGAAATCTGGTACAGACACATTCTCACCTTCATCGAACGTAGAGGCAATAGACTCTAACACGCAACGCACCATGCGCTGAGTGTTCTCCTGCGAATATCCCGTGCGTCGAGATAGCTCTGTGATGTATTCCTTGTTGTTCATATATAATATAAGGTGAGAATGTGTAATGATTATATTATTCTACTTCGCCATAGAGGTCGAAGTCGTCGCTATCGGTGATACGTACATCGTAGAACGCACCGACACGCAGGCGGCGCGTAGCCTTGATTAGCACCTCGGGGTCGACCTCTGGTGAGCAGAACTCCGTGCGACCGATGTAGTAGTCGCCCTCTTTGCGATCGATGATGGTCTTCAGAACGCTGCCAACCTTAGCAGCTTCGATCTCTGCACTGATACGCTGCTGCACAGCCATTATCTTGTCGAGACGACGCTGCTTCACTTCTGCTGGCACATCATCCTTGTAATGTTCAGCGCTGTATGTGCCTTCCTCCTCAGAGTAGGCGAAAGCCCCCATACGCTCGAAGCGTGCCCATTTCACAAACTCTACGAGTTCCTTGAAGTCTTCCTCTGTCTCGCCAGGGAAGCCAACGAGCAGTGTTGTGCGCAGATGCAGACCCGGCACCTCCTTGCGGATGCGCTCTATGAACTCCATTGTCTCCGCCTTAGTAACATGGCGATGCATACGTGTGAGCATATTGTCGGAGATATGCTGCAGAGCGATGTCGAGATACTTGCAAACGTTCGGCTTCTCACGAATAACGTCAAGCAGTTCAAACGGGAACTGGTTAGGATAAGCGTAGTGCAGACGAATCCACTTCACACCCTTTATATCTGCGATGTCCGAGATAAGGTCGGCGATATGACGTTTGCCGTCGATGTCCACTCCGTAGTATGTCAGTTCTTGAGCGATAATCTGGAACTCCTTCACGCCACTTGCCACCAGTTCGCGTATTTCCTCAAGTATCTCCTCCTTCGGACGGCTTACGTGCTTGCCGGTGATAATTGGTATAGCACAATAAGCACAACGGCGGTCGCAACCCTCGCTAATTTTTATATAGGCGTAGTGATGCGGCGTAGTGATGTGGCGTGCACCAGAGCATGTAGGCTCTTCGGGCTTGCCGAGGTCGGTAAGCAACTGCTTGAAGTTGAACTTACCATAGTACTTATCCACCTGCGGAATTTCCTCTTCGAGCTCCTTCTGATAGCGTTGCGAGAGACAACCCATCACGAAGAGTTTACTTATCTTGCCCTCTTCCTTAGCCTGAACGAGTTCGAGAATGGTGTCAATGCTCTCCTGCTTTGCGTCCTCAATGAAGCCGCATGTGTTGACCACAACGATTTCGCCCTCGATGCGCTTTGCATCGTGGGTGCAATGATAACCAGCCTGCTCGAAAAGTGTCATCAGTTTCTCGCTGTCGACAAGGTTCTTTGAGCAGCCCATTGTTATAATATCTACTTGTCCTTTCTTCATAATTATTTCTTGAACAACGAATCGACGAACTGGCGTTTGTTGAAGAGCTGCAATGCCTCCATCGATTCGCCCAGTCCGATATACTTCACCGGCACCTTAAGTTGGTCGCTGATGCCGATAACCACTCCACCCTTCGCTGTTCCGTCGAGCTTTGTGATAGCAAGCGATGTGATTTGTGTGACCTGCGAGAACTGCTTTGCTTGCTCAAAAGCGTTCTGACCGGTACTGCCATCAAGCACGAGCAACACCTCGTCGGGTGCTTCGGGTAGCACCTTCTTCATAACATCCTTTATCTTCTTTAGCTCGTTCATCAAGCCCACCTTGTTATGCAGACGTCCTGCGGTATCGATGATTACGACATCTGCTCCGTTTGCCTTAGCCGAAGAGAGCGTATCGAAAGCTACGGATGCAGGGTCGGCACCCATCTGCTGTTTTACTACGGGCACACCTACGCGCTCGCCCCAGATGCAAATCTGCTCAACGGCAGCGGCACGGAATGTGTCGGCAGCACCGAGATACACTTTCTTACCCGACTTCTTGAACTGATAAGCGAGCTTACCAATAGTGGTTGTCTTGCCGACACCGTTCACACCAACAACAAGAATCACGTAAGGACGATGGTCGGTTGGCAATTCCCAATCGTCATTATCCGCAGTGTTATTCTCTGTAAGCAGCGATGCAATTTCATCGCGCATGATATTGTTAAGTTCTGATGTAGACACATATTTATCGCGTGCCACACGTTCTTCAATGCGCCGGATAATCTTCAAAGTTGTTTCTACACCTATGTCAGATGTAATCAGAGCCTCTTCAAGATTATCGAGCACTTCGTCGTCGACGGTAGATTTACCCATGACAGCACGAGAAATCTTGTCGAAGACACTGTGTTTTGTCTTCTCCAGACCATTGTCAAGAACTTCTTTCTTGTTCTTATTAAAAAATCCAAAAATTCCCATATAACGTTATTTAAGTGCAAAGATAGTGCAAATCGAAGACAATACAAAATATGCTCGCATATTTTTATTGCTGAGATGCAGCCTATCTTTATATTATTTCAGCTCCACTACCATGCCCTCTCGCGTCAGTTCTGACGCTGGAAACACGGCGCGAGCCTCTTCGAGTAGCACCTGTTCGTTGTCGTATTTCGAGCTATAGTGACCTAACAGTAGACGACCTGCATGTGCGTCGCGAGCCACTTGTGCAGCTTGCGCTGCCGTACTGTGACAATACTTAGTCGCCTTCTCTGCGTCTTCCGTAGCATACGTCGTTTCGTGATAGATGCACGTTGTGCCTTCGAGCAGCTTATGCAGTTCGGGCAGATAGCACGTATCGCTGCAATAAGCGTAGCTGCGCGGTGGGTCAGCAGGGCGTGTCAGCCTGCTATTTGGTATCACGTTGCCGTCTTCGTCAGTCCACGATGCACCGTTCTTTATGTTGTTTATCTGCGACATGGGGATATGATAAAAATCTATCATGTCGCGGCGTATATGCGGCAGCGTCGGCTTCTCGCGGAAGAGGAAACCGGCGCACGGCTCACGATGCTTCAGCGGTATCGACTCAACAGTCAGACTGCGGTCTTCGTAGATGACTGCACGCTTCTTCGTGTCGACAGCATGAAACTGTATCTCGTAGTCGAAGTCGTTGCAGAATGTCTCCAGCAGCATATCGAGCACGGGTTTCAGTTCTTTCGGAGCGTAGATTGCGAGTGGCATGGTGCGTCCGAGCAAGCCGAACGACGAGAGCATACCGATGAGTCCGAAGCAGTGGTCGCCATGTATATGGCTTATGAACACAGCACAGAGGCGGTTGAAGCCTATCTTCGAGCGACGCATCTGCAGCTGCGTACCCTCGCCACAGTCGACGAGAAACTGCTTCTCGCGTATCTCCACCACCTGCGCCGAAGGGTTATGGCGCAACGTTGGCAGCGCACTGCCACAACCGAGTATATGTATTTTGAAAGGTTCCATAGTTTTACACTATCTCCACTTGTTTTTCTTACTTCTTTCGTTTAAGAGCAGAGATTATTCATTCGTTTAAAGAGCTGCCTCTACTTCTGTCTCTTGAATGTAAAGATGCCGTTTGCATTCTCAAGATAGAGCGAATCGGCACTCAGACATTCTATACAGAAAGTGTCGCGGTTGAGCAGTAGACTGCCGTTGAGAATCTTCCAAGAAGTCCAAGGGTTTGTCTCTGCCTTTACCGCAGAGCGCACCGTTCCGCCCTCCTCTATCTCGAAGTTCTTGTCGATGCTTGTCCAATGTCCGAGCAGCGATGTCACGTTTATCACCCGGTCAGCCACCAGCTCGTCAGCCGTCTTATGTCCGGTCACAGCCATCTTGTCGCCAGCCATGAGTCCGCCCTGCACGTCAGACGGAGTCTCCACTTCCGTTTCGGCATCCTGACTGAGAAGTGTATAAACGAGGGTGTCGCCTGCGTCCGTAATAATCTCGAGCGAGTGCATCGATGTGCCCTCACCGCATACGCCGTAGACCGTAGTGTCGTTCACCTCCACCTCGTCTGCATCCTCCGCCTGCGGTTTCTCTGGCTTGCCGTTGCAGGCAGCCATAAGCAAGGCGAGGAACAGAAGTGCTACGCCTCCCTTACAGAAAGGGCGCAGCAATATTTCAAGACTCTTCATAATATCCTTATTTAAATGGTTATTCGTTGTTTTTCGCCTCATTCCAGAGTGCGTCCATCTCTCCGAGCGTCATATCCTTCAGCGGTTTGCCAATCTTTATGCTATGCTGCTCAATGTAGTTGAAGCGGCGGATGAACTTGGCGTTGGTCTTTTCGAGCGCCGTGTCGGGATTTATCTTGTAGAGACGTGCTGCGTTGATGAGCGAGAAGAGGAAGTCGCCGAACTCCTCCGTAGAGCGTTCCTTGTCCTCACGGCGCAGTTCTGCCTCCAGCTCGTCGAGTTCCTCGCGCACCTTAGCCCACACATCGCCTTTGTCCTCCCAGTCGAAGCCCACATTGCGTACCTTGTCCTGCACGCGATACGCCTTGATAAGCGAAGGCAGAGCGTCGGGCACACCAGCCAGCACACTCTTGTTGCCGTCTTTCTCCTTCAGCTTCAGCTGCT
>OIYR01000725.1_pt1 | contig 17952 bp, 17 predicted proteins | sample 1588221 | NCBI WGS metagenome assembly OIYR01 (sample SAMN03283292) | human gut metagenome | biome: human-associated habitat; material: feces | host: Homo sapiens | place: Peru | collected 2012 | reverse complement strand
GCCAGCTTACATACGCATCGCTTAAATCATCTAATGATAGCGGTTTGAGCTGTAAATTTTCACTCTTTAAAAGCATTATATCGTTCCTTTGTAGTTTTTTAAATCATCTAAATTTTGTGCCACCTTGATAAAAGCGTTAATTACATCATCTAAATCTTTTTTACTCATTCCCGGGCGCATATATTCGTGAGTTATCAAGGTATTGTGATACAAATCCTCCACAACAGGGCAAATGCCTTGTGAGTAATCATAAACTCTTTTGTTTTCTTTTTGCGCATAAGTCCAAGGAAAGCCTCCCTTGCCATAAGCGATTTTGTTTTGAAACAACGGGGACAAATAAAGCGGTTTGAGATAGCCGCACCCGATTTTTATGCCCTCTGCTTCTCTTAATTCTATGGGCATAAGCTCAGCGCAAAGGGCTTTGACAAAGATATCTCTATGCACGCCTGCTTTTTTTTTGTCAAATAAAAAAGTATGCGCATAATACGAATGCTCTGCGCCCTCTCTAAGCTTTTGCATAGCTAAAAAAGGAAGTTCTTTTAAATTTTGCTCCAAATAAGCAATGTTTTGTCTTCTTTCAAGCACTAAATTTTCAAGCTTGCCAAGTTGTTCATTAGCTATGGCGGCTTCGATTTCTGTCATACGAAAGTTAAATCCAAACATATTGCTTAAATTTTTATCGCCCTTTGCCTCGATAACAGCTTCTGCGTGATTTCTTATAAGTCTTAATCTATTTGCTAGCTCTTCATCATCAGTAACCAAAATGCCACCTTCGCCTGAATGAATGTGCTTGTGATAATTGAGCGAATAAATGCCGATATCGCCTAATGTGCCTGCAAATTTGCCATTTAGCTTGGCATAAGGGGCTTGCGCGCTGTCTTCTATGATTTTTAGATTGTGCTGTTTGGCTAGTGCGTTGATAGCATCAGCATTGTAAGGTTGTCCAAAGATATTTACGACAATGATGGCTTTTGTTTTGTCGGTGATTTTTTGTGCTATGGAATTTACATCTAAACAAAAACAATCCTTTTCAATGTCCGCAAAAACAGGGATAGCATTGTAAATAAGCGGAGCAGTAGCACTTGCACTCATCGTATAAGGCGAAACGATGATTTCATCAAATGGCTCAGTGCCGATAGCACCAACCGCACAATAAAGCGCAGAAGTTGCTGAATTTACCGAAATGGCATATTTAGCACCAAAGAATTTAGCCCATTTTTCTTCTAGCTCTCTTACTTGTGGTCCGCCAAAAAAATCATCGTGCCAGCAACCTAAAAATTTTGAAAATATAGAAGTTTCAAAAACTTTCATCACCCTTTGTAACTCTTCTTCGCCTATGGGTTTGTAAGCGGGGAATTTGTCTTTTCTAACCTTTTGCCCGCCCAGTAATGCTAATTTTGACATAATCTCTCCTCTATGAATTTAATGATATTTTCAGTCGCGTTAAAGTTGATTTGTAAATTTATCTTTTTGTGAATTTTTAGTCTTTCTTCTATCTCTTTTTTTAAGCTGAATTTATCGTTGATAAAAGGCAAGGCTTTCATTTTTGTGAGGATAAATTTTTCATCATTTGTTTGATTTTTTTGATAACTTATCGCTTGTTTATCGGCAATAATGCTTTCAAGTAGCACCATAGAAGTCATAGAGATAACCAAATCTGCAGCTTTGATTATGTGTTGAGAGCTTATATCTTTGATGATAGTAATGTCTTTAAATTCATCAAATTTATCTTGCTTTTCACGGGGGTGCGGCTTTACTACTAGCTTGGCTTCCTTTGGTGTTATCTCAATCAAATCTTTTAAACATTCAAGTTCTAAACCTTTACCATAATCTTCTATAATAGACTCTGATACCCATACAATAAGCTTGTTTTTGTCATCTAACAACGAAGTTCTTAGTTCATCGGCGTTTAAATTTTTAAAGGCGTTTTTAATGTATCCAAAATGTGGATTTCCTAAGGGATATATGATATCTTGTGGCACGCCTTGTTTGCTTGCTTCATTTTTTGCGTAAGTATCCATTACGATGAGAAAATCGGGCAAATAATCAAGCTCGTTGTATTTTTTGTTTTTGGCTAATTCTTTGGTAGAATACTTTGTAAATCTGTTATAATTCACCCAAGAATCAAGTATAGCTAGGCACAAAACGCCGTGCTTGCGAGCGGATTTTCTTAACTCTTTTTCTGTCATATCTTTTGCGCTTGTGCCTGTGATGATGAAATTTGGCTTGACATTTTTTATCAACTCATCTGTATTACCCGCATACTCAGCGACATTTGGCAAAATCGCTAGCGCGGGACCCTTGCCATATATAAAACACTCAAAGCCTTTTGCCCTCAAAGGCTCAATCAAAGGTTTGATAGCATTTGCACCGCCAGGATCGTGTGCGAAAAACAAAATCTTACGCATATTTTATCGCCTTATATCCATCATCAAGCGTGCATAATAGCTTTTCATTAGCATTTAAATAAGCGACAATGTTATCAACCGCATTTGCCATAGCAAAATCCAAATCAGTTTTATAACTTTTTTTTAGCGCAAGTGTTTTATAGCCTTTGAATTTATCATTATCTTTGACGCTATATATCTCAATCAAAAAGCCACTATCAAGCATTCTTATGCGTGCTTTTTCAAACAATAAATCAAGCTCAAAAATCGTATAATTGTTACAATCGCACCCATTTATCACTACTTTTTTGTTATCCTCAAAGGTTAAAATCACGCTCTTTGTCTCATCATCATCGTAAAAATCACAAAACGCATTAAAAGTGCTACTTTCTTTTATCTCACCAAGCAATAAATTGAGTAAATTTATAATATGTGAGCCATTGTGTATAAAGCCTTTTGTGTAAAAAGCGCTGCCGCATTGATATTTGCCAAATTCGTTGTTTTTGATTTGATGCGCTAAATTTTGAAAGCTTTTTGAAAAACTACGAGAATAATTTACTAAAATAGGAATTTGAATCTGTTTTAAAATTTCAATATCTTTTTTATCCTTACAAACAGGCTTTTCTAAAAAGATGATTTTGGGTTTTAGCAAGGTTGCCACCTTTGATGCCATTTGCGCGTGGTATTCATCTGGGACGCAAATGCTTACTATATCGACATTTTGCGCTTCATTTAATGAGTAAAGGCATTTTGTGTTCCATTTTTTTGCCATAAATTCAGCTTTTTTCTCATCAATGTCATAAAAGCCTAGTAAATCAATGCTTGAATTTTTTGCATAAGCGTGCGCGTGAGTAAGGATATAATCATCATTTATATCATCAAATCCACCAGCAATTTGCCCAGCACCCACAATCAAAGCATTATACATTTTTTAAAACTTTGTATTTGATTTCTGCCATTTTCCAGTCAGATTCATTGTCTATATCTTGTATGAGTGATTCATTCATTTCGATATAGCCTGTGTGTTGCGTAACCAACGCATTGTGTTTTAAAAAGCTCTTTGTTTTTGCAAAATAAAACATTCCTACATCGTGATACATAGGCTCTAAATCCTGCGAACGCGTTAAAGCGTGCTTTGGCTCTCTAAATTCAAGCATTTTTTTGTCATTTACTCTAAATGCCCTTTGGATAGGAAATGAAAAACGCACGACAGGTATCAAACTATCTAAATTTTCATCGTTTTCAAAGATTTGATTTGCTCTTTTTAAAATTTCACCTGTTAAAAACGGCACACAAGGATAAATGCAGCAAAATTTGTCAAAATTTTTATTGATTTTTTGATAATTGCTGATGATTTCATTCAGCACATCGCTTGTCGTGGCAAAGTCATTTGCGGCTTCTTTTGAGCGCATAAAAGGAACTTTGGCACCGTATTTTTGGGCAATCTGTGCTATTTCATCATCATCGGTTGAAACCATTATTTCATCAAAAATTTCAGCCTTAAAAGCCGCATCTATCGCATAAGCAAGCATAGGTTTTCCCATAAAATCCCTAATGTTTTTGCGTGGAATTCTTTTGCTTCCGCCTCTTGCCGTTATCATCGCCACTATACTCATCGCAACGCCTCCTTTACTCTTTTGACAATTTCTTTCAAATCCTTATCCTTCAAATCATAATAAAGAGGCAAAGAAATGCAACGCTCATAATACTTCTCCGCATTTGGATAATCGCCCCATTTATAGCCAAATCGCTGATAATAAGGCTGTGTATGCACGGGAATATAATGCACTTGTAAATTTAAGCCGAGTTTTTTTGCGTTGCGATAAAATCTTTCTCTATTTTCAACCAAAACAACATACAAATGAAAACAAGCGTTTGAAAAATCCTCTTCTATCAAGTGTGAAAGTCCTAAATTTTTGTTGTAAAATTCCACGATTTCTCTTCTACGCTTTTTAAATTTATCGAGTTTTTTAAGCTGAGTGATACCTAATGCAGCTTGGACATCGTTCATACGGTAATTAAAGCCAAGTTCAAGCATATCATAATGCCATTGTGTAGTCGTGTGTAAGCCGTGAGAGCGATAAACGAGCAATTTTTCGTAAAGTTTTTTGTCGTTTGTCGTAACCGCTCCACCCTCGCAAGTTGTTATTGTTTTGACAGGGTGAAAAGAAAAAACCGCCATATCAGAGTAAGCACAAGAGCCAACTTTTGTTTGCTTATACTCTGAGCCTATGGCGTGTGCTGCATCTTCGATAATATAAATTTTTCTATCTTTGGGTAAAATTTCATTTATCTTTGCCATATCGCAGGATTGTCCTGCAAAATGCACGGGGATTATCGCTTTTGTTTTTTGAGTGATATGCTTTTTGATTTCGCTAGGATTGATATTTGCGCTATTTGGGAGAATGTCTGCAAATTTCACATCAGCACCGACAAATTGAGCGCAATTTGCGCTTGATACAAAAGTAATGGGCGAGGTGATGACTTCATCATTTGCGTTGATACCAGCTGCGAGCATTGCTAAGTGTAAGCCAGAAGTTGCTGAATTTACCGCAACGCAATACTTTGCGCCTGTGTAAGCGCAAATAGCTTGCTCAAATTCGCTCACCTTTGGACCGCAAGTTAAAAATGGCGATGTCAAAGTTTTTAAAACAGCTAGATAATCATCAAATTCTAAATGCTGTTTGCCGTAGTTGTAGGTTTTCATCAAATCTCACTTATGAGCTTTCGCATATCTTCAATGCTTAGCCATTTGTCATTGTTACCGCTATGATACTCAAAGTTTGGCGCAACGCGCTTTGCGTTAGGATAATCATATTTGATTCCCGCAAGCCCGATTTGAGGCAAAACGATATAAAAATCCTTAAATTCAATGGTATGAAAAGCATCTTCTTTGGTAATCATTTGTTCATATATCTTTTCGCCGGGGCGAATTCCAATCACTTTGATTTTAAGTTGCGGCGCGATAGCTGTGGCTAAATCAAGGATTTTCATAGAGGGGATTTTTTTCACATATAATTCACCGCCACGCATATGCTCAATCGTCTCTAAAACCATCTCAACCGCTTGTTCGAGTTTGAGCCAAAAACGAGTCATATTTGTATCGGTGATAGGAAGTTCTGTCGCCCCATCAGCAACCAACTTTTGAAAAAAAGGTATCACAGAGCCGCGAGAGCCAGCGACATTGCCATATCTTACAACCGAAAATCGCGTTTCTTTAAAGCCAGCATAAGAATTTCCCGCGATAAAAAGCTTGTCAGAGCATAATTTTGTCGCCCCATAGAGATTAACAGGAGCGCAAGCCTTGTCAGTAGATAAGGCGACAACCTTTTTAACGCCTTTATCTATGGCACATTCGATGACATTTTGTGCGCCGTGGATATTTGTCTTTATCGCTTCAAATGGGTTGTATTCACAAGCTGGCACTTGTTTTAAGGCAGCAGCGTGTATGGCGATATCTACGCCATCAAAAGCCCTCATCATTCTTTCTTTATCGCGCACATCGCCGATAAAAAATCGCAATTGCTTTTCAAAGGGCTTAAATTCAGGCATATTTGCCATTTCAAATTGCTTGAATTCGTCCCTTGAATACACGATGATTTTTTTCACCTTTGGATACTTGTTTAAAGCTGTCTTTATAAACTTTTTGCCAAAGCTTCCAGTTCCGCCGGTGATAAGAATTGTTTTATCATTAAGCATTTGTGTCCTTATTTTTTATCAAATTAGTATATCGTAAATATCTTAAAGAACATTAGTGTTTTTGAAAAAATACTTAATTTTTTATTTCATTGAGCCTTTATGCGTTTTTTAGCCCTTTGAGGACAATCTCCCCGCGTCTCGTGTCGATAAAGCCCTCGTTTTTTAGCTCTTTAAGCACCTTAGCTACTGCTTCTCTTGCGCTTCCTATGTTGCTGGCGATATTTTCTTGGCTCGTTCGCACCACGCCATTTTGTGCATTTGCGTGCAAAAATTTCAAAATCCGCTCTTTTAGGCTCTTAAACGCCACATCGCCCAAAGTATCCAAAGATTGCTTAAAGCGTTTTGACATAAGCAAGGCGTTAAAGCCCATTATGTTTGCGTTGCTCGCGCAAAGTGCTTGATAATCGCTATCTTTAAGCGTGAAAATCTCACAATCCTCCATAAATTCAAACATCACTTCATCTTGAATGTGTGCCATAAAACTCGTTGAAAGTATGCAACACTCGGCATTTGTCATATAAAAAATAGTAATTTCCTTGCCATTTTCAGCCACACTAAAAACCCGCACGCGCCCGCCAAGCACGCGAAAAAAGCCAAGCTCATCAGCGTATTTGCGCTCATTTTTTTCAAAGCGCACAAAACGCCCCTTTTGCTCTAAAACCGCTAAACTTTTTTCATCGCCCCTAATTTGCTCGTTGATTTTTTTGATAAATTCTACCTTTTGCATTTTACCCCCATTTTCGTGTAACAAAGTTACACTGCGCCGTTTTTGTTTTTGCAATAATAGCACAAAAATTTAAAGGATAAAAATGCAAAGACGAAATTTTATGAAAATTATGGCGTTTAGCCCCGTGCTTTTAAGTGCGGATTCAAAGATAGTAAAGCCGCAAGGTGAGAGCATAGCTTCTATCATCGATTTAGACAAATGCGACGGTTGCGCAAATTTAGCTGTGCCTGCTTGCGTGAGTGCTTGTAAGGACAAAAATTCAGCGCGCTTTCCCAAGCCTTGCGAGCAAATCCCTGAGTATTTTCCGCGCAAAATCAAAGAAGACTACTCCAAAAACCGCGATGACATAAGCCGTTTAAGCCCTTATAATTTCACCTTTGTAGAAAGCGTAAAGGTAGATGGCAAAAGCGTTTTCGTGCCACGCCGCTGTATGCACTGCGATGACCCCACTTGTCAAAAAATCTGCCCCTTTGGCGTCATCAGCAAGGACGATAAAGGGGCTGTTGATATAGATGAAAACTTTTGCTTTGGGGGCGCAAAGTGCCGAGACGCTTGCCCTTGGGGCATACCGCAAAGACAAGCAGGAGTTGGGATTTACCTAAAAATCGCCCCAAAACTCGCTGGCGGCGGGGCTATGTTTAAGTGCGATATGTGTAAGGATTTGCTTTCTCTTGGGCAAAATCCCGCTTGTCAAAGTAAATGCCCCAAAAATGCGCTGATATTTGATGATAAAAGCAAGATTTTAGCGCAGGTGCAAAAGGCGCGAGAAGCTGGGAAATTCATCTACGGAGACAAGCAAAATGGCGGCACAAGCACTTATTATATTTCAAGCGTGGATTTTAAGGACATAAATGCAGCCATAGCCCAAAAATACGGCATTGCTAAAAGCGAATTTAACGGAAAAACGCAAAAAGTTGGGCGTCCGCACTTAAATTTAAATGTGCCAAATTTCATCAACGATGATGCCGCGCTTGTAAAAAGCGTGCTTTTTGCGCCTGTGGCTGGGCTTATCGCTGGGGCTATTGCTGTGGCAAAGAGCAGTAAAAAAGATGAAAATTCAGCAAAAAAGGATAAAGAATGAAAGCAAATTTAAATGAAAATTCAGCCTTAAATTCATCTGCAAATTTAGGTAAAAATTCGCGTGAAAATGTGGATTTAAATTTAGACGAAATCAAAATCCAAAGGCAAAGCCTACAAAATCGCGCCGTGCATTGGGGCATAGCGTTAAGCACCTTTTTGCTCATCATCACAGGGCTTTTTCAGCTGCCTATTTCCAAACGCTATATGATAAACGAGTTGCCATTGATGGCGTGGAGCGGGGATTATCACATTAGCCTTGTGGCGCACTATGTTGGTGCTGTGGTGTTTTGCGTCTTTATCGCTTTTCATCTTTATTTTCACATTGCAAGGCGTGAATTTGATATTTTTCCAAAGCGCGGGGATTTTAAAAAATCCGCCCAAGTCATCAAGGCGATGCTCACAAACGGCAAAGAACCTGCAAGCGAAAAATACCTGCCCGAACAACGCCTAGCTTACGCTTTCATCGGCTTTACCCTGCTTTTGCTGCTCGTTACAGGGCTTATCAAAACCTTTAAAAATCTAGCAGGATTTAACCTAAGCGATAGCGTGTATTTTTGGGTAGCTCAACTTCACAATCTTGGCTTTGTTCTCATCATCTTTGGCATTATAGGGCATTTAGCAGCCTTTATTTTCAAGGCAAATCGCCCACTTTTAAGCTCAATGTTTAGCGGAAAAGTGAGCGCAAAATACATTTTGCACCGCCACACACTCAGCAAAGATGAATGCGAAAGAGCAGAAAAAGCCATCAAAAAAGCACAAAAGGACAAAAATGAAAAATAGCTCAAACGCCTTAAATTTAGGCGAAAATGCGGCTTTAAATTCAAACAAAAACACATTGTCAAATTCGAATTTGACAAATTCAAATTCAGCCTTAAACGAAGTCCCATTTTCTAAACTCGCCCACTTTCCCATAATGCTTTTTGCCAGCGTTATGGGGCTTGGCGGCTTGGCACTTGTCTTTAAAAAAGCTAGCGAGGCTTTTGCTTTTAGCGTGAAAAATAGCTTGAATTTTTTGGATTTAAACGCCGTTTTTGCGACTTGTAGCCTTGTTTTTGGCTTTTTAAGCATAGCGGTTTTTTTGCTTTTGCTCGGCTTTTATGTGGCAAAAATTTTCACGCATTTTAATGCTTTTAAAGCCGAAATCACGCACCAAGTAAAGATAAATTTTCTCTCTGCCATTCCTATCGGCGCGCTTATCATTACGACATTTTTAGGCGCTTTTAACGACAATGGCACAATGCTTTTTTTGCTTAAAATCATCTTTTATTTAAGCTCATTTTTGCAACTCATTTTAAGCATTTTTGTTATCAATTTTTGGTTTAGCAACGCGATGAAAAAGCACCTTTTAAGCCCTGCGTGGTTTATCCCCATAGTAGGCAATTTAATCGTGCCATTAGCAGGACATTCGGCAAAAATTACGCCTGAATTTTCGCTTTTTTTCTTTTCTGTGGGCTGCTTTTTTTGGCTCATTTTAACGGCTCTTATCACTTCAAGGCTGATTTTTGAAGAAAGTTTAGAGAATAAATTTTTGCCGACTTTGTTTATTTTCATCGCTCCACCAAGTATCTTTGTGGTGGATTTTGCGGCACTTTTTGGCGGACATAGCGCGTTAAGCCTTATGCTTTATTTTGTTGCTTTGTTTTTTATGCTTTTAATGCTGAGCCTTTCAAGGGTTTTCACGCACCTGAATTTCGCACTTTCGTGGTGGGCTTTTACCTTTCCACTTTGCGCCTTTGGCATAGCAAGTTTTGAAACCTTTATGGTTTTTAAAAGTCCGCTTTATATGATTTTTGGAATTTTAGGGCTGATTTTAGCCCTTTTTGCCGTGCTTTTTGTGAGCTACAAAACGCTTTTAGCGATGAGTAAGGGCAAGATTTGCGTGCCAGAAAAAGCGTAAATTTTTTAAAATCGTAACTTTGTTACATAGCAAATTTAGCAAAAAATTTATAATTGTGATAAAAATTTAAAGCAAAGGAGCTAAAATGCAACAATCTCGTAGAAACGCGCTCAAACTCATCACCGCAGGCGCACTCAATCTCAAAGAAAGGGGGATAAAATGAGCAAGCTTGACAAAACTATCCGCTTGATTGTCGCGGGAATTTGGATTTTTGCTTTCGGCTTTGTGTGCCAAAGCTGGTGGTGGCTCGTGGGACTTTTACCGCTTTTAAGCGCGGTTTATGGCTACTGCCCGCTTTATAATTTTAAAGCCATTTGTCCGATTTGCAAATACAAACAGTGCCGCACAAACAAGCACTAATTTTGACAAACTCCTTAGTGTAAAACGCCCTTAACACGCATTTAAGGGCGTTTGATTTGTTTGTGTATCGCCTTTAAATTCAGCATTAAATTGAATTTAGGGTAAATTGAGCTGGATTTATTTTTGCTAAATTCAGCTTAATCTACCTTGTCTTTTGCACCCGACCTCCTTAATGTGTAAAATACAAAACGCAAAGGGCAAGGCTTTTTTGCTTTGAGCAAATTTGCCTTGCAAAGTAACTTTGTTACACAGGCATTTTGCGCCTTTGATTATAATAACTTGATTTTATCGAAAGGAGAAAAAATGGCTATCAATCTAAACGAAGCTAATTTTAACGAACACACCGCAAAAGGCGCGGTGCTTGTGGATTTTTGGGCGGCTTGGTGCGGACCTTGTCAGGCGGTTTTGCCGATTATGGACGAGCTTTCAAAGGATTTTGAGGGCAGAGCAAGCATTTGCAAAGTCAATGTCGATGAAGAGCGCGCACTAGCAAGGCAGCACGGCGTTTCAAGCATTCCTACTATCTTGCTGATGAAAGATGGGCAAGTCGTAGAAAGAATCGTTGGCGCACAAAGCAAAAGCGTGTTTGAAACCAAACTCAACGCCTTGCTTTAAGCTAGCTTTTATGAGCGCGAGCAAATGGCAAGCGTGCCTTTGTTTGCGCTCTTTTGCATTATCTTGCGTTGCTTTGCGCCATCTTGCTTTATCTTGCGCTGTTGCTTAAATTTATTAAGCAAACATTTAGCGACATTTATGCGTTTTCACTCCACAAAACCACGCTTTTATCACTTCTTTTTCTACGGCTTTGATGAAATTTTATAAGAATTGCAAGGATTAGACCCACTCCCTTATGGCTCTCGTGTGCAAAAAGCAGAAGTGGCAAAGTCGCTCAGTTATGAGCCATCCGCACACACTGAAAGCTCCACTATTGCAAACTCTGATAAAGGCATTGTATCAAATTCACAAACTGAAAATCAAGGGGCAAAAATTTAAAGGCGCAAAATCAAAGCATTTTATCAAAAAGCCCTTTTAAATTCACAAAAATTTACGCAAAGCCTTAATTTGCCTTGCCAAAAAGCCTTTGAAATTCAAGTTTTATGCAAGAATTTTCCTCATACAAAATCCCCGCATTTTCGCAAATGGCTTTTGCGTTTTCATTAAAAAGTCCTAGCTGAACCCACACGCATTTTGGCTTGTTTTTAAGGCGCAAAACCTCATTTGCCACCGCTTGCAACGCCTCGCTTTTGCGAAAAACATTTAAAATGTCAATTTCTCCGCATTCGCTCAAAGCCTCATCGCTAAACGCTTCTTGCAAACTCGCATAAGCCTTGCGCCCTAAAATTTCGCCGTTTGAGCGCGGGTAAATGGGGATTACATTAAAGCCTTGTGCGATGAGATAGCGCGCCACGACATTGCTCGCCTTACTCTCATCTGGGCTAAGCCCCAAAATAGCGACATTTTTCGCCTTTTGCAAAAGCTGCTTTTTCTCAAAGTCTTGCATTATCGCCTCACATTTAAGCAAGAAATTTGCTTTATTTTGCTGATAAATTCATCATTTTAGCCCTTTAAATGTCCTTGTTTTAAAAGCGAATTTGGCTTAGTTTTTCTTAAATTTTTTCTTGCATTTTTTGATATGGCGCATTATCGCAGCCTCGATGAATTCGTTCTTATCTTTGGTATTTTTGATAAATTTAGCAAAAAATGTTTCGATTTTAGCCAGCTTTTTCGTGTCCGCACTTATGGTGATGACGCCAAGCGTTAGGCTTTTTTGCCCACTTTTTGCGCTTGCTTTTTGCGGGCTTTTTGAAGCTCCTTTTAAAGCCTTTTTGTTTGCTTTTTCAGCCTTTTTTTGCGTGGCTTTGTTTGACTTTAAGGGCGCATTTTTTTTGGGTGCGGGCTTTGCAAAGGTGCTTTTTGCGGGCTTTTTCTTTTGCGGATTTGCGCTCTTTGTCGCTACGCTAGCACTTTGCGCCTCTTTGATGATGGCTTGTGCCTTGTGGCTGTTTTCGAGTTTGTCGATTTTTGAAATTTTGTCTTTCATTGTGTTTCCTTTGTGGTAAATTCAGCTTTTATCGCTCATCGCCTTGAGCTAAAAGTCCAAAAAAGCTTGTTTTAAGCACGCAAACACGCCCAAAGGCTCATTTGCAGGGCTTAACACTCGCTTTTTGATTTAGAATTTGAAATGTTAAATGGCAAATTCACGCTCATCGCAAATTCAGCAAAAAACTCTTCAAATTCAACCCTAGCTTTGGTGTCGCTGTATTCTGTGATACCTAAGCCCTCGCTAACTGCTCTTTTGTAGGCGATTCTGTCTTTTAAAACGCCGTCAAGCAAGAAAAAATCATCCTTCAAACCAAGCTTATGTTGAATTCGCTCGACACCCTTTTTATAATCAAGCAAATCCTTATCCAAAAAGACATTTGTGCTGATTTTGTTCATCAAAATGCAGATTTTCATATCATCGTTGATATCTTTGATTTGCGTGATGGTTTGCAGCATCGTTTCTAGCACGGCTGCGTCAAATTGAGATGCCGTGCTTGGCAGTATAACAGCATCTGCGTAAAGCATAGCCTTGCGCGACTCTTGGCTGTCAATGCCTCCTGTGTCGATGATGATAAAATCATAAAGCTCGATAAACTGCTTTAAGGACTCGGCGATATTGCCCGTGCGGTTTGAGAGCGTAAAATGCGGCAAATCCTTGCCTGTGTCGCCCTCGCGGATATTTGTAAAACTCTCTATGCTTTTTTGCGGGTCAGTGTCCATCACAAGCACCTTGCCAAGCCCTAGCAGCTTGATGGCAAGATTGACTACGACCGTGCTTTTGCCACTGCCGCCTTTTTGGTTTGCTACGGTGATGATATAGGCTTGCTTTTTACTCATCGTCTCTCCTTAAATGAAATTATAATATATTTTCTCATAAATTTGTAAGATATTGTAAATTTTTCATTCGTTTTTTGTCTCATTTGGCAAAAAATTCGTGTTTGATTGCGTGAATTTGGCTTTTTGCGCTATCTTATCGCAAGTAACTTTAAGTAACAATTAGCATTTTTTGTTATAATGGCGAAAAAATTTAAGGAAAACTATGTTAAATGACGACAAAAAGCCGCTTAACTCGCCTTTTAGCAAGGTAATGCCCTTTAAACAAGGCTATATGAAGCGCGTGCGGGATTACAAAGCTCAAATTTCAAATGCTGGCTTTCAGGTGCAAAGCGCCAAAGAGCAACGCGTGCTTCAAATTTCGATGATGAGCGCGCTTTTTTTAGCGATTTTTGGCATAGGTTTTGGCGTGGCTGTAAAAAGCCTTGCTGTGGTGTTTGACGGCTTTGTTTCGCTCGTGAGTGTAGGGCTTGGGGCTTTGAGCGTGGTTACTTCACGCTACATTTACAAGGACGATGATGAGAATTTTCAATTTGGTTATATGCGCTTTGAGCCTATGGTAAATCTTTTCAAGTCCCTTGTGCTGATATTTGTGTGTGTTTATGCCTTTATAAACGCCTTTTCTAGCATTATCAGCGGTGGTTATGAAGTGCATTTAGGCGGTGCGGCGGTGTATAGCGGCTTTGCCTTTGTGTTTTGCCTTGCGCTCTTTGGCTACACGAGCTTTGCGGCTAAAATTTTAGAATCTGATTTAATCAAAGTCGATAACATAGAGTGGAAAATCGATTGCGTGCTGTATATGGGCGCACTCATAGCTTTTGGCGTGATATATGTGTGTGCGAGTGGGCTTTTGGGAGCGTTTGAAACTAGTGGCACGAATTTTTTTGGCGTGTTTTTTAACGACACGCTCGGCTTTGGAACATTTTTTGGTGCGGATACTGAATTTTGGCAAAATATAACGCAAAATTTATCGCGTTATATCGACCCGTTTTTGCTGGCTACCCTTTCGCTCGCTCTTTGCGTAAGCCCGTTTAAAATCGCTGTGGCGAATTTTAAGGATTTGGTAATGCTTGCGCCACGCGAACTTGATGATAAAATCACACAGATAATGGAACAGCTTAGCCAAAAGTATGGTTTTAGCGACTATGACACGCACACGGCAAAATCAGGGCGCTTTTTTATGGTGGAGATAAATATCCTTGTGCAAAAGGACTTTGAACGCTCTGTGGGGGATTTGGATAAAATCCGTGAAGAGATAGAAAAGGCACTTGACATACCAAGCTATAAAATTTGGCTTTCGGTAAGCTGGACTTCAAATCCAAAGTGGCTGTGAATGCGACTTACAATAAAGCGTTTATAGATATCCATTTTGTTTTTACCCTACAAAAAAACACATTGTATTAAAATTTTTATGAATTTAGGCTTAAAAAATAAAAATTCAACAAAAACTAAGCCACAAAGTATTATAATTTGCTTTTATTATTTTTTCAAGGTGCAAAATGAGCTATTTCTCACTAGAATTTAGCATTATGATGATAGTGTTTTTCGCGGTGTATTGGGCGTTTAAAGAAAGGTATCTTACGCAAAATGTCCTTGTGCTGTGCTTTTCGTATCTCATCTACATGCTCATCAACCCTTATTTCGCGCTTGTGCTTTTTGTTTATACCTTTTTTATCCATTATTTCGCGCTTCTCATCTTCGTGCGTCAAAAAAAGAACATTTTTATGGCTTGTCTTGCCTTTGCGATTTTGAATTTATGCTTTTTCAAGTATTTTCCAAGTATCAAAGACAGCTTTGATGCCTTTTTAGCCTTTTTTGGTTTTGGTTACTTAAATGCTGACATTATCTTTCCTATCGGCATTAGCTTTTATACCTTTGCTTCTATCACTTATCTAGTGAGCGTTTATAAAAACAAAAAGATAGAAACATTCCTAAATTTAGCCACTTATTTGTCATTTTTCCCTACGCTTTTGATGGGTCCTATTATGCGAAGTGAGTTTTTTTTCGAGCAAATTCATCAAAAAAGAGAGTTTAAAAACGCAAATTTAATCATCGTTTTGTTGCTTTTTGGCATAGTCAAAAAGGTGCTCATCGCTAATTATTTAGGCATTTACTCAAAAGAAATCCTTTCAAACCCTGCCGCTTTTAACTTTTTAGAGCTTTTGTGCGCTATTTATGCGTTTAGCGTGCAAATTTATTGTGATTTTAGCGGTTATGTGGATTTAGTTTGTGCCTTTGCGCTAATGCTTGGCTTTAATCTTCCCCCAAATTTCAATATGCCTTATTTGTCTAAAAATTTGCGCGAATTTTGGACGAGATGGCACATTAGCCTTTCCACTTTCATAAGGGATTATATTTACATACCACTTGGCGGTAGCAAAAAGGGCAGAATGCGAACTTATGCGAATTTACTCATCGCCTTTGTGCTTTCTGGCATTTGGCACGGCAACACGCTAAATTTCTTTATTTGGGGGCTTTTACACGGGCTTGGCGTGGTGTTTTTGCATTTGCCCCTTGTCGCAAAGCGCGTAAATTTAAGCAAAATTCCTTATTTAAGCACCTTTATCACCTTTCATTTTATAACCTTTGCGTGGATATTTTTTTATTATCCCAACTTTGCTGGTGCGGCTGAATACCTAAAAGCCTGCGTTGATAACTTTTTTATGCCTGTGGAGTATAAGGACATTTACGCCTTTGCGGGCTTTGGCGCACTTTTTATCGTTTATCCTTTATTTGTGAATTTTAAGGCACATTGTGTGAAAATTTTAAGCATAACGCCATTGCTTTTAAAGCCCTTTATACTCGCTTTTATCTTGCTTTTGATTTTTGCCTTTATGCCAAATGGCATTCCACAATTCATTTATGAGAGTTTTTAAGATGAGCAGGTCGAAATTTTTCTTTGTGATAATGATGGCGTTTTTGCTGGTGTGCTTTGTGATGAACAAAAGCATAGGCGCGTATTTACAGCAACGCTATCATATTGATTTTTCGTTAAACAGCGAGATTTTAGACGAAGCAAACGGCTTTAAGGTGAAGTTAGAGCAAATCCGCACGGTGCTGATGAATGATGAATTTGAGGTAAATTACGAGCTTTTAAAGAGTTTAGAAAACAACAAATCCTTACCGCAAAACACCCCACCGCCAAAACCGCAGTTTTATGATGAATACGGCATTTATCGCCCTGTGCCGCCACCGCCAAGCCCACAAAAACTTGACATAAAAGAGAATGAAGAATTTTTACTCATCGGGGATTCTATGATGCAAGGCGTAGCACTAGCTTTGAGCAAGGACTTAAAAAAACGCGGCATAAAAAGCACAAATTTAAGCAAACAAAACACGGGGCTTGCGTATAAGAGCTATTTTGACTGGGCAAAAGCCGTGCAGCTGAGCCTTGCTGGCAACGAAAAGCTCAAATACCTTGTCGTGCTTTTAGGCGCAAACGACCCGTGGGACATACCTGTAAAGGGCAAATTCTACGCCTTTAACTCAGAGGAATGGAAAGAAATTTACGCTCAAAGGGTTGATGAGATTTTGCAAATCGCCAAAGAATACGGCGCAAAGGTGCTTTGGTATGAGATACCGCCTGTGAAAAGGCAAACGCTCAATGCTAAAATTCAAGTCATCAACGACATTTTCAAAGAAGAAAGCGACAAAAACAGCGAAATTTTTATCCAAACAGCACAGGCTTTAAGCGGCGGGACGGAGTATTCAAGCTACATAAGAGATGAAAACAACAAAAGCATTAAGGTGCGCGCTGATGATGGGGTGCATTTTAACCCGCGCGGAGCAAAGATAATGTCGCGCTTGCTTTTAGATAGGCTGAGTGAGGTTACGCCGTGAAAAAGCTACATCTTGCGCTTTTGCTTTGTGTGGGGCTTTTTTTTGTGAGTGCGTGCGTGAGCTTAAACAAGCCCATAAAACGCACTAAAAGCACGCCGACAACGATAAACGCACCTCAAAATGCACTTTTAAATTTTACCGATGAGCTGAATTTCACGCTTTTAAAATCAAATTTCGCCAAAAAAGACAAGCACATACGCATTTTTGGCGACTCGCATATGGCGGCTGATTTTTTCTCATCGCGCCTGCGAACGCACATAGCCACAAATGCGGTAGGTTTTGCGTATCCGTTGCAACCAAAGTATCATCAAGTTGTGCCGTTACAATACACAAGCAAGCATTTTGAGATTTTAAATTCCAAGAGCAACGCGGACGGAAACGGTGCAAAGGATTTTCCTATGGGTGGTGTTATCGCCAAGTCCGCCAAAGCGGGCGCGTTTGTAAATTTAGACAGCATTAAAGAGGGCGAATTTTCATTTGGCATTTTGTTTCAAAGCCCGCACACAAATGACGCGCTCATTATCACAGACGCAAAGGGCAAAATTTTTCGTCTCAAAAGCCCTAAAAAAGACAAATGGACGCACGCTACGCTTGTAAATTTGCACTTTCCGCTTAGCATAAACGCTGTGGATAAGGGCATTTTGCTAGGTGGCTTTTTTATCACAAGCGACAAAGAGGGCGCGATACTCGATACACTCGGCATAAATGGAGCGAAATCTGATTTGTGGCTTCGTTGGGATAAGGATTTATTTTTGCAAGAGTTGAATTTACTCAAAAGCGACATTGTCGTGCTTGCTTATGGCTCAAATGACGCCTTAATAGGCGAGTTTGACGAAACGCATTTTAAGCAAAGCTACAAAAAACTCATCGCCTTGCTTTATGCTTCAAATCCCAACACAAGCATTATCTTAATATCCCCGCCCACTATCACATACAAGGTAAATGAGGCTTTTGAGCTGCACCCTGACTTTTACCGCGTGCAAAAGGCGATTTACGAGCTAGCAAAAGAAGAAAAACTTGTGCTTTTTGATATGCACAAACTCATCGAAAACTACGGCGGCAAGGGGCTTTGGATAGAGCAAAAT
>OIYR01000720.1_pt1 | contig 18019 bp, 18 predicted proteins | sample 1588221 | NCBI WGS metagenome assembly OIYR01 (sample SAMN03283292) | human gut metagenome | biome: human-associated habitat; material: feces | host: Homo sapiens | place: Peru | collected 2012 | reverse complement strand
GACTTTGGCATCATACACTATATTATTCATTGTTATTCCAATTTGTTTTAATAAAATATAATCTTCTGATAAATTATAACCATATTTTTCTATATCGTTATTTTCAAAAATTTTTTTTAATTTTTCTTCTTCTTTGGCTTCTTTTTCTGCTTGTTCTTTTAATAGTTTATTTCTTTCTTCTAATTTTCTTAGAAAAACGGAATAAGAGCCACTAAATATTTCCATTTTTTTATTTAGTTTATCTAAATATAATGTTTTATTTGTTACACTATCTAAGAATTCTTTATCATGGGATATTATTAAGACTGTTCCTTTATAATTTTTGATATAATTTATCTAAAAAAATATTTGTTAAGGGGAAATTATGCAACAACCAAAACCAACCAACGAAAAATACTCGAAGATTATCGAAAAAATTGAAGATGGTAGTTATCAAATACCAAAATTTCAAAGGGATTTTGTCTGGAAAAAGGAACGAACAACCAAGCTTATTGATAGTTTATTAAAAGGTTTTCCTATTGGTAGTTTTATTGTATGGAAAACAAAAGAAAGATTAAAATCACTTAAAAAAATAGGTGGAAAAATTTTAAAAGATATTAAAGAAGGTGTTGATATTTATTATGTGTTAGATGGACAACAAAGAATTACTTCTTTATTTTTAGCATTAAAAGGAGAAAAGGCAGATGATTTTAACTATAAAGATATTTACATTGATTTAAGCAAAAATGAAGATAGTGATGAGGAAATTTGCAATTTAGAAAAAACAAAAAATTCAATAAGCTTTTATGATTTAATGCATCAAGATGCGTTTGATTTACAAGATATTATCGGTAAGGAAAAAGCTAAAAAATGCAAAATTTTGAGAGAGCGAATAGAAAATTATGATTTTTCTATTATTGAGATTGAAAATTTACCATTAGAAAAAATTGCTGATATTTTTACGCGCATTAACACGAGCGGAAAAGAATTAACACTCTTTGAAATAATGAACGCCAAAATTTATACAGAACCAAGTGAACAAACACAAGGGTTTGATTTGCAAGAAAAATTCAATATACTTGTTGATGAATTAGAAAATTCCAACTCTGGCTATGAATCTATCGCCGATAATAAGCAAATTATTTTACAGCTTATAAGCTCAATTTTACAAAAAAATGCAAAAAGAGAAGCAATATTATCAATACCAAAAAATAACTTTATAAATGAGTGGGAAGAATCTATAAAAAGTTTAAAATTAGCTATTGAATATGTTAGAAATTTTCTTAAAATTCCCGTTTCTAAATTATTGCCTTATCCTGTTTTATTAGTTCCTATTGCATATTTTTTTAGGATAAATGATTTAAAACAACCAAGTAATAATCAAGCAAAAGCTATCTCAAAATACTTTTTCAGAAGCTCTTTTAGTGGGAGATTCTCATCTTCAACGGAAACAAAGCTTAATGCAGACATAAAGCTTATAGAAAAGATAAAAGATAACAAAGAAATAAATTTTAAAGAAGAAATTCCTATTGATTCTACAAAAAAAGATTTTATCAATCGTTTATATTTCGATTTTTCCGCTGGTAATGCATTCGATAAAGCTATTTTATGTATTATGGCATATGCAGAACCTAAAAGTCTTAATAATAATGCCAAAGTTAGACTTGATAATTCATATTTAAGTATTGCTACTTCTAAAAATTACCATCACTTCTTTCCCAAAGCCTATTTAAAAAGAAAAAAACAAGATGAATTTGCAAACGCTTTGGCAAATATAACCCTTGTGGATGATTATCTTAATAAGCGAGAGATTAAAGATAAAGCACCAAAGGAATACATAAAAAAATTCCAAAAAGAAAATACAAATTTGGTTAATACTTTAAAAACTCATTTTATTGAGCTTGAAAGCTTTGGAATTTTTGACGACAGTTATGACTTATTTTTACAAAAACGAACTGAAAAGCTAGCAAATGAAATTTTGAAAAGGATATAAAACAAAAATGAACGAGAATAAATTGATACAAAGTATCGATTGGCAAAAGATAAATGGGCTTTTGCCCGTCATCGTGCAAGACTATCAAACAAGCGAAGTGCTAATGCTTGGCTATATGAACGAAGAGGCGTTGCGGCAAAGCCTAGCGCAAAAAAAAGTGGTGTTTTTTTCGCGCACCAAACAAAGGCTGTGGCTCAAAGGCGAGGAAAGCGGGCATTTTTTGCACATCGTTGAAATGGGGCTTGATTGCGATAAAGACACGCTTTTGGTGCTTGTCCGCCCGCAGGGTGCTACCTGCCACACGGGCGACATTTCTTGCTTTGAAAACACGAGCAAAAATGTGGATTTTGCCTTTTTAGCGCGCCTTGAAAAGCTCATAAATTCACGCAAAAACGCCGATACAAACGAGTCTTACACCGCGCAACTTTTCCAAAGCGGCACGAAACGCATAGCCCAAAAGGTAGGCGAAGAGGGCGTTGAGAGTGCATTAGCGGCTGTGGCTGGCGATGAAAACGAGCTTTTAAACGAAAGTGCGGATTTGCTTTTTCACCTGTGCGTGCTTTTGGCGGACAAAAATTTAAGCCTAAATGAAGTCATCGCTGTGCTGAAAGAACGCAACGCGAAAAAAGAGTGAAATTTACGGCTCATTTACCAAAAAGCTGTAAATTGAGCGCGAAATTCAACAAAGGAACAACGATGAAAGTCAGTGCAAGAAACCAACTCAAAGGCAAGATAGTCGAGCTTGAAAAGGGCGCGGTAAATGCGCTTGTCAAAATCGACATAGGCGGGGGCAATGTCATCTCAGCTACCATTTCTTTGGACGCTGTGAAAGAACTAGGGCTTGAAAAGGGCAAAGACGCTTACGCCATAGTCAAGGCTACTTCGGTGATGGTCGGCGTGGAGCATTAAGGTTTGGCGTTTCAAGGGGTGTAAATCAATGCTTTTTGGTTGTAAAAATAAGGCTCTAAAAAGCGAAGTGAAATTTACCAACACCCCCCCCCCCCCCCCCCTCCCCTAGATAAAAGCTACACAAAGTGTGAGCGTAAAAATGTGCTTAAATTTATACAAAAAATGCGCCAAATTTTTAGCGAGTTAAGGGCAAGGCTGTGGCGACTTCGCCCTAAATTTTATTTGAAAAAGCCCTGTGTGAGCCTTTTTGTCGTGGGGGTTTTGGGCGCGAATTTTGCTTTTGGTATTGATATACCCGACCACACACTACCTAATACTATCACTTTACGAGCTGGCGAGCAAAGAACAGACACGGCAATTTCATCTCCGTCTGGCGTTTGGGAGGCAAATACTTTTGAATATAGAGATGGTAGCGAGGGTTCAAATTTAACACTGAACGGCGGGGCTGGCTCAAAATATACTTTAAAAATTAACGATGATAAAACTACTTTTTATGCTAAAAATTTTACCATAGGACAAGATACAAAATTAGAACTCAATCATTTTCACACTATAAATTTTGCTGGTGATGTTAATGTAGGTGCAAACTCTGAATTTACAATTATCAATAGTGGCAATACTCTAACAAGCGCTCAGGGAAGCGAATTTGGCAAACGCTCAAAAATTCGTTTTGGAAACAAAAACACAAAATTTACTTTGGGCGAAAATTCAAAAGTGCTTTTTACTTATACTTTATTTTTTATGAGTGATGCAGAGATTACTTTAAGCACGAATTCAAGTTTAGATATTATATCAGCAAATGCAGCGAGATTTCAAAACACCTTTACAAATAACGGTGGCACAGTAACATTTGGCGGTATCGTTGGCAATTCGATGGTAAAGACAAATGTTTATAATATAGGTTCGCCTACAAGCAAAGCTGTAAATGCAAAAAATACTACGGCAACTTTTACAAACAACAACGGAAACATTACTGTTAATGGTGATTTTTATAATGGTGGAAAAGCCCTTACGGACATTTCTGGGGCTATGATTGAGACTTTCGACCCACCTTTTGGTGGAGGTGGGAATTTAGTGCTAAAAGGTGGCACGATGAGAGTTACAGGTAAATTAGTTTCACAAAGAGGTGGCACTGAATACTATGGTGGCGAGTTGGGAGATGCCCAAAATTCAACTATAAGCATTTACGGAGCTACGCTCATCGTGGGCGGTGGATTAGAAAACAAGCAAGGTTCTACCATAACCTTTGGCGTGCGAAATGGCAAAATGGGCGAATTTCAAGGCACTTTAAAAAATGAAGGTGGCGTTGTGGTTGTTGATAGAACGGGCGCAAATTTAAACACGCCTTATAAAATCATCAACGGCAGTGCAAACATTGACTCCGTGAATTTAATCGGCGCAAATTCGCAGTTTTTCACTGCTATTTATAAAGACGGCACCGTTACTATCACGGACGGAAGTGGTGGCGGTGGCGGTTCTGGCGGCAATGTAAAATTTAATGAATGGCAAAAAACATTAAGTGAAAATGAGCAAGGCATTGTGAGCGTGCTTTCATCTAAATTTGGCGGAGATAGCAAGCTACTTGATAGTCAAGTGGATGTGCAAACCGCCCTTGCCGACACCAACAAAGCCGTCCAAGACAACCTTGTCTCACAACCCCAAAATATGCTCACTGCCTTTAAGGGCGATGTCTTGCTCGCTCCGATGAGTCAGGGAAGATTTGTCGCACGCCGCCTTGCCGCAAGCAATGCTGTGCGCTTTGATAATGGCAAAAGAGTAAGAGCCTTGCAGGCTAAACCAAATGTGGAATTTCAGCTAGCCCCTGTGGGCGGCGTGATGAAAAGTGCCGATATGAACGGAGTTTTAGCTGGTTTATCACTAGGAACTAACTACAAAATGGGCGCTTTCACGCACAAAACAAGCTTAGCTTATGCTTATGGCACGGCTAAACAGGATTTATCCACTCAAAGCACTGAAACAAAGGCGCATTTGCTGCAAGCTGGCGTTTTGAGCCTTTATAAATACGGCATTTATGAAACTGAATTTAACGCAAACCTTTTGTTTGGCAGCTTTACCATAGACAACAAATGGACAGAACAAAGCCTGAATTCAAGCTCGAAATTCAACAACTATGAGCTGAATTTAGGGCTTGTGGCTGGGGCAAGGTATGGCAAAAGGCTCTCTTTTAAGCCCTTTGTGGGCGTGCAAAACTACGGACAAAGGCAAGATGGCTTTGTGGGGATTTTGGGCTTTGAGTCAAAGGCTTACAACGCTTACATTTTGGACGGGGTTTTGGGCGTGCAAATGCAGTATGTGCGAAATGCCTTTTCAAGCGTGTATGGCAAGGTGAGCTTTGAACGCAGGCTTTACAACACGCATAAATTTGTCTTTTTGCGCTCGGGCGAAAATGAGCTAAAATACGAAAATCAAAGCTATGAAAGCGTGGTGAGTGCGGCTTTGGGCGCACAGCTACTTACCTACAAACGCTTTAAGCTCAATGCTGAGGGCTTGTTGCGCCACTATGACACGGGGCTTAACTACTATGGCGGAAGCTTGGTGATGAGATATGGGTTTTAGGGCGAAATGATATGCGGTTTGTTGAGGGTTAAATTCAAGGTTTTTGGCAAAAAGTGTTAGTTTTTGCGCGTGCTTTGTTTATCTTTGCGAGTAAATTTTGAAAAAATTTGCGTGGCAATCCATAGAATTCAGTTTGTGCTTAAATTTACGGCTTGCTACGATTTACATTTACAAGGGGCGCAATGACAATGCCCTTGTCATTTTGATGAAATTTGTCATACCAAGTGTAGCGAAGTATCCACTTGCAAAGCTTCGCTTTGCGATAAAACAAAATCCAACCTACGCTTTTTTACAAAAAAACGCCTAAATTTCAATGTGTAAAGCCTTGAAATTTCTCGACAAAGGGCAAATACTATCTTGTTTATTATTGTGAGTGGGCATTATTGCTGTGGCAAGCCACAAACCCCTAAAATTCAGCGTTTTGAAAAGTTGGAACGAAATTTGCTTTCAATCTTGTAGATTGATTGAAAGAAGGTTTTACGATGAAAACTATGGACGCTGCTTCTTTAAAGAGGCTCAACGAAACAATCGCTTGTCTAAGACAAACGAGCAAGGGACGCTTAAACGCCAACCTTTACCAAAAAATCGTCTTTTTGGTGGAGCTTAATCATTTTAGGGCGCACCAAAATCTTTTCATAGGCTTGGAATTTCAAAGCCTTAAATACGGACCATTTAGCGTGGAGCTTGCTAGGGCTATGGATGCGCCCGATGAGAGTATGCAAATCTCGCTTGAAGTGCAAAATGCTGTGGAGGAAGTCCTACAAGAATACGCATTAGAGGACTTTACAGATGAGACTATGCGCTCAGCTTATGCTAAAATGGCATCTTACATAAGCTCGCTTTATATTTACAACATAACGCCTTATGAATTTGCCTTTGATTTTGAAAAATACAACTTTGAAGACTTGTTTGAAACTGTGGCTTACTCACAAGTGAGCGGCGAGCAGCTTGAAAGAGAAAAGATTGCCGTGCCTTTGAGCCGCCAAAGAGCCAAAGAATACGAGCATTTTTTTGCCTAAGCGTGGCAAATCTTTAAGTAAGGTTTGCCAACGCCTATTACGCGTTTAATAGAACTAATGAATGGTAAGATAAATTAACAAATATGCAAAGATGAGCTTTAAAGATTAAAATGTTTTGGCTTATGTAAGAGTAAAGGCTTTTGCAAGGTGCTGTTTTGTAAGATTTTGCTAAATTTAAAAAAAATTTGCAAAAAAATTTCATTTTATGCTTACAAAGAAACTAAATTTTGTTACAATGCAAAGAGTTAAACAAATGAAAATTTAAAAATTCAAAGGAAAAAGCTTATGAGAGTGCCTATGCTTTGCGTGTTTGTGCTTGTTTTCAGTGCTTGTGGTGGCAAAGCCCCTAATCAAGCCACACAAAATTCTAAACAAACGCCCTTAAATCAACTCACGCAAGAAAATTTCACGCAAACACTTTTAGCTCAATCCCCACGCACACAAAGCTCAGCCCAAAGCCCACGCCAAGTGTCCCCAGACAAGCCAAAAGACACGCCCATAGCCGTGCGCGTGCAAGGCAATGCTAAATGGTGCTATGCTCCGCAGTTTTCAGCCTCTGCACAAAATTATTCTTATCTAGCCCTTATTAGCTGCTCTCGTGGTGAGGCACTTAATGCTCGTTATGATGTCTTGTCGCGCCTAGCTTATAAAATCAACAACACTTGGGTTTGCATAACCGCGCCTACTTCTGTGTATCGTAGCGAAAGGGAAGTGGATATGCTCTATCTTAGCCCTTGCGTGGTAAATGATGAACGCCAGCAGTGGAAAATCAAAAACGGGCAGTTTTGGAGCTATGATGATAGATATAGCATTAAAGATGATGGGGATTTTCTTTATGCTGCGTGGCTAGGCGATGAGAGCTATAATGAACATATTTTAGACACCACGATGAGAGAGTGGGAAGCGACTGTGGCTCCTGCTGAGACGCTTACATTTGGCTTTTTTCTGTTTTGGCAGACAAAGGATTCACAAACGGCTTATTATGTTTCAAACGGCAGTTCAACCACGACAAGAACGGCTATGTATTATGATTTAGAGCGCGGACATATCGCAAGCTATGATGCCTTTGTGCCGAGATTAAATTGTATGTATTCAAATTTAAATGGCGGAGATTGGGATTGGGTAGAGTGGGGCAAGTGCGATGACACCACGCCTCCGCCTAAAAACAGAGCTTTCTTTAAGCCTTTTTCAATCGGCAATAAAAAGCTAGCCATTAAGGATGCAAATGGCAACTACTTGCGCCTTACGCACTACGGCACTCATTGGGGCGTGCCTTATGTGGTAAATCCGTCCTATATGCAAAAAGATGTCGCAAATGAAGCAAGTTCTGAGTTTTTAACCACTACTGAATTTCAAAATTGGCTAAGACTTATCAGCGCAAATGAGGGCGATAATCTGCCCTTTTGTCCAGCACCAGGCGGAGGTAGATGATGAAAAATTTTACTTTAAAATGTTTGAAAAATACGCCTTTATTGCGTGCTGTGTTTTTTGCTAGCCTTGCTCTTTTAGCCCTTAATGGTTGCGCGAAACAAAGTCAAAGCACAAATCAAAGCGCAAACCCTTTAAATTTAGCCCCAAACAACGCCTTGCTTGATGAAGCTTATCCGCACCACGCTTTTAGCGTGGCTGATACAAATAGCACAAATTTAGGCTATGAAAATGCAAATTTATTGCACGCCAATGCTTTGGAATCTAAACTGCAAAATGCGATAAATACCATTAACACAAAAGCCATTTCAAAGGACTTTGAAGCCTTTGTAAAAAATGCTAGCGGTGTAAATCCAAGTGTAAATTTAAACACGAATTTTAATACAAATTTTAACGGAAATTTGGGCGCAAATTTGGGTGCAAATTCAGGCGCGAATTTAAACAAGCCTATCTTGCAACTCCCAATTGATTTTAATCTCAGCGCTTGGGTTGCAAGGCTGCTTCAAATCATAGGCACAACCAACGATGAAGCCCTAGCCACCCGCACAGGCATTTGCGGCACTTGTATGCTGCATAGCTATCAAATCATCGCTGAATTTATGCACTATCACAACAGCCCACCTTTGGGCGGAGGCTATTTTTTCGATGCTGTGCCAAACACAAACCCATTTACTAGCTTTCAAAACCGCAACCCCTTGCTTTATGACACGATGAGCGATATTGTGGATTATTATGGCAGGACAAATCTCATCGGACACACGGAGATTTTCACAAACACTGTGGAGGTTGCCTTTGCAAGCTCTATCTCAATGCTACCGCAATATGAATGGAATCTCATCGCATCAGCCAGCACTACGCGAGAAATCAACGCTTTGTTAAGCAATATCTTTAATGTCTCACAACCAGGGGCTATGTATTTTACCGTGCTTATGCGCTATGTGCCAGAAACGCGTGATATTCGCGGACACGCTGTGGTAACGATTCGCGCATCAACGGGCTTTATAGTCATTCCTACCAACATTCGTGGCATTTCTTTAAATAGCTTGCGCGCCTACACACAGTTAGCCACCACGCCACAAGAATTGCAAGACCGATTCACAATGAGACTAACAGGCTCGCCATTAAATCTTGTAGCACTTGCGTTTATAGAGGTGAGAGAGCCTTTTAACCTGCCCTTTGCAAGTGCCTTGTCTTTTCAAGATTGCGGTGGCTTTGGCGAGGATAGAAGAGGCAATGCCGCTTTGCCACGCGCAAGCACGCTTAATCAATGCAGCAGCGGTCGGTGTATAAAGTAAATTTGGCTTTATAACTTAAATTTTTGCGATAAAATGGCTTTTTTATTTTTGTGGCTTTACTAAATTCTCACAATGACGGCGGGATAGGCAATGCCGATAAAGCAACCCACAATAACGAACAGCGCAAAGCAAAATCCACAAACAAAGACAATCTACAAAATTTGAGATTTGGCATTAAATTTTTAGCAATCAAAGCCTTGCGTTATTTGAAAAGCTTGTTAAAGCGTTCTATGCCTAATTTTTCTTTTGCCCATTCCATAAGTTTATCAATTTTCTTATGATTTTCTTCCATTTCTATGCTTTCGCGTTTGTCAAGTAAAGCTGTATAAAAAGAAAATATAGCAATTCCAAGCGCACTTTTGAATTCATCAGCATCTTTTACCATATCGCTTTTGGCATTGTTGCAAAACGCACAAGCCAACACGCAATTACCATTGTCGCCATATCCGCCATTTGGCACTTTTCTATCTATGTGAAAAGATGAACTAAAAGAGGGCTTTTCTGAGTATAAAGGTTTGCCTTTTTGCACTCTTTTTGACTCGTTTTTACTTCTAAACAAATCTTCCAATGCAATAACTACAAGCATTATGATTGTGCGCACAACAGCCCAAAAATATACGCTTGCGTAACTGATTTTTGGAGTATCTTTTTGCAATGACTCTTTCATTGACTTTGTCAATTCTTCGTTGTTTCCCATATTTGTTCCTTTTGCAAGAATTTGAAAATTTCGACCACTAATTATAAAAAATTCTCCTACTTAAAACAATCCATCATCATAGAGTGCAACAAAGCCACAAAACAAATATACTCATAAATCTATAATCACAGAGCGGTGAGATGAAAAAGAAAAACGACAAAGCAAAACGAGTAAGCCAAAGCCAAGAGCCTTTAAACAGCGAACAAATTGCACTTTTTCACAAAAAAATCGCACGCAAGGTTGTGGCTGTGCGCACGGCAAAAGGCATCTCTCAGTTAGAGCTAAGCCTTACCATCGGCTATAAATCCGTATCTTTGGTAGCTGGCGCAGAAGCAGGATACAAAAATATACATTTTAATTTAGAGCAATTATATCGCGTCGCTCACGCTTTGGAAGTAGATATAGAGGAATTTTTTAAAGATGAGTAACGAGCCTTTGAGTGGCAAAATGAGCTAGTTTTTAAAATCACAACTACGACTCAATAAGCAAATTTAGGCTATAATCACGCAAAAATTTAGTGTTTTGCTAATGAAAGTGCGCAGGCTGTGGGGCTTTATGATGATGCTATTTTTGAAAGCTCATTATATGGCGGTTTGAGTGCTTTAAATGCGAGCAAACTTAAAAAATTAGGAAACGAACTTAATAAGGCACAAGAGAAAAGCCCTACAAATGAGACTACTCAAATAAAAAAAATCCCCAAAAGATGACAAAAAGGACGATGAAGAAGATCTTTTAGCTCTTAAATACCCTGAATTTCGCTTTTTAATCAAATCAAAATGTGCTTAAAATATCAGCAAATCGGAGCTAGAAGCACTAAGGCAAAAAAAGCAAATCATCACTTCATACCAAGCAAACACCGACAAGTCAAGCCTTAAACAAGAATTTATCCAAGCTGTGTTTGAGACAAATTTTAGCGTTTGAGCTGAATTTTTTAGCGAATTTAGTGCAAAATTTGGCTTTTGAATGGAATTCATTTACGAATTTAGTGTAAAATTTGGCTTTCGCATAAAAGAATTTTGTTTTACAAGCGAAATTTTCTTATGTCAAAACACAAATTTACAAAAGGAGAGTGGAATGCAGGTTTCTTACAAGACGGCAAGTTCGTTGGAGTTTGATGTTCTCACGGGTTCTTACAAACAAGTCGATAAGCAAGTCGAGGACACCAGCGGTGGCTTTACTGACAATGCTTTTTACGAGCTTTTGATGGGCTTAAATGAGAGTGATGGCAGTAAAAACGCCTATGAAATGGGCGATGACTCAGCTTTTAAGATGAGTGAGCCGTTAGAAGCAAAGAGTTTGAGCGTGTCAAATGACGAGCAGTTGTCAAGCAGGCTGTCATCAGCGGATTTAAACTCCAACCTTTACTCGCTTCGTTTCGGGCAAAATGAGAGTTTAAGGGCTATGGAAGCTGGCAAAAACAGCGCAGAGCAGATTAAAAACAATCTTTTCAGCGATTTGCTCGCCGCACTATAAGCCCTTTTTAAGGGCTTATGCCGAGTTTTTGAGCAAAGTCGAGCAGGGCTTTTTGCTCGTTTTGGCTCACCTTTATGATGAGTTGTGCGTTGTTTGCGCTGAATTTTTGGCTAAATTCAAGCTTATTTTGGCGCAAATAATGCTCCATTCTCGCAAAAACGCTTAAATTCACGCTTAAATTTAGGCTTTGCTTGCACTCAAATTCAAGCAGATTTGCCTTGTCAAGTGCCGCATTTACCGCCGCGCTGTAAGCTCGCACCAGCCCGCCCGTGCCAAGCTTTATGCCCCCAAAATACCGCACCACGATGATGGCTGCGTTGATGAGCTGCGCCCCGCGCAAGACATTAAGGCAGGGCAAGCCCGAAGTGCCTTTTGGCTCGCCATCATCACTCTTGTCCTCCACGACTTGCCCAAGCTCGTTTAAACGCCGAAACGCCCACACAAAGTGCCTTGCCTTGCTGTGTTCTTTTTTTAGCGTTTCAAGTAGGGCTTTAAAATGCGAAAATTCACACAAATGCGCGATAAAAACGGACTTTTTGACTTCAAATTCAGCCTCAAAGTTTTGATTTATGGTTTTCATAAGATTATTATACATAAAAAATGAAATTTTAAATTCGCTTTACTTTAAAAAGTGCTGATTTTGCGCTTTATCCGTCATCGCAAGCTATTTGTCAATAAATTCAAACGAGAATTTAACTCTATAAACAAGCACACTCGCAATGACAAAATTTATACTCATAAATCAACTTTTTAACAAAAGAGTCTTTGAATTTAAACTAAAATTCACTACAATTTCACCAAAGGAAAAAAATGAAAAAAGCCCTTTTTGCCGTTATCTTCTTGGATTTGCTGGCTTTGAGCTATGGTATCAGCTCGTTGAGCATAAGCGCGTATGAAGCGCAAATTTACTTTGATGAGCGCAGTTTGACGGCGCATTTAGCGCATTTTGGCACGCAAATTCTCGGGCAAAACGACTTCGGCTTGCGCGCTCCCTTTGTGCTTTTGCACTTTGTAAGCTCTATTTTGCTTTATCTTTACGCGCTTAAAATCACCAAAACCCCCAAAGACGCGCTTTTTTCGCTCATCTTGTTTTTGCTCTTGCCCGGCACTGTGGCAAGTGCGCTCTGTGTCAATGTCGCTTCTATCGTCATTTGCCTGAGCCTTTTGATTTTGTGCGCTTATGAATACGGCTTTACAAAGAGTTTTTACGCCTTGCTTATCGCCGCTTTGTTTGTGGATAAATCCTTTGGGATTTTGTTTTTATCGCTCTTTTTTTTCGCCCTTTACCGCAAAAACACGCCCTTGCTTTTTTTCACCCTTGCGCTTTTTGCGGGCTGCGTGGGGCTTTATGAATTTGACTTTTCGGGCAAGCCAAAGGGGTATTTTTTAGACACTTTGGGCGTGTTTGCGGCGGCGTTTTCGCCCTTTGTTTTTGTGTATTATTTTTATGTGATTTACCGCCTTGCTTTCAAGCCGCAAAAGCCTATGTTGTGGTTTATTATGAGCACTAGCTTTTTGTTTTGTCTTATCTTTTCTTTGCGGCAAAGGCTTTATTTGGAGGAATTTTTGCCCTTTTGTGTCATCAGCACGCCCCTACTCATCAGCACTTTGATGAGTTCGTATAGAATCCGCTTACCAAATTTACGCCTCAAATACAACATTTTCATCGAATGCTCGCTGATTTTTCTAGCACTTTGCTATGTCGCTATCATTTTTAACACCTTTTTATACGCCTTTACAAGCAAGCCGCAGCAGCACTTTGCTTACAATTACCACATCGCCAAAGAACTCGCCACAAAGCTCAAAAAACGCGGCATAAACAAAGTAAAAACCGACAAAGAAATGCAGCTACGCCTTAAATTTTACGGCATTGATGAGGGCAAAAGCCTTGCACTTGAAAGGGTAAGCAAGCGAAAATGGGCGGATTTTACCATAAATTTAGGCAAAAATGATGAATTTTACGGGCTTAAAAGGTTGCAATGAAAAGCGCTTTTTCTCTGCTCGAACTTGCCTTTGTTATCGTCATTTTGGGCGTTGTTTTGGGTGTGGCGAAATTTTATTTTGTGGCGGATAAAAACCTAGCCCTTGCCGCAAAGCAAATCCAAAACGACTTAGCCTACACGCGAAATTTAGCCCTAATGCAAGCTGCGTTTCGCGCCTTTGACACGGGCGTAGCCAAAGATGAGTGGTTTAAGGCGCGCTGGCAGGTGTATTTTATTCGCTCTAAAAGCGCGACAAACAACGAGCAAACTTATACGATTTTTTTGGATAAAAACGGCGATGGCAACGCAAATTTAGGCAAAGATGAGCTGAATTTAGACAGAGAAATCGCTGTGGATATTTTAAACGCTAAAAAGCTGATGAATTCAGGGCAAAGCGGGGTTATCAGCAAGGACGATGAGCGGGCAAACGCGCGCTTTAACATAGAGAAAAAATTTGGCGTTAAGGTTGTGGAATTTAAAGGTGCTTGCGCTGGTGCTACGCGCGTTATTTTCGATGAGTTTGGCAGGCTTTACTCGCCCCTAAAAAACGCAAATGCGCCTTATGAAAAGCTGCTTTTTCACAAAAACGCCCCTTGTATCATAAGGCTCAAAAACGCCCAAGAACAAAGCATTTGCATAGTGCTTGATACTTTAAGCGGCTATGCTTTTGTGCCAAAAACTCAAAACGCAAACTCACAAAGGCTTGAATTTAACGGGCAAAGCGTGGAATGCGGGGAGATTTAGCCTGTGCCAAGCAAGCTAATTTGCGCTCAATGATGATTTGATAAGATTTACACTCATAAATCAATAATTTTTTAAAAAAGAGCTACTTTGATAATAAATCAAATTTACGCACAAATTTTAGCTAAAATTAAATTTTTTATTGTATAATACAAATTTTTTCAAGCCATTCAAGCTTTTTAAATCCGTCCAAGCGGTGCTTAATGGTAGCTTACTTTAAAGAAAGGACAGCAGATGAGCGAGAAATACGCCATTATCAAACATAGCGGCAAGCAATATCGCGTAAGTGTGGGTGCTGAGTTGAAACTTGATTATTTCAACGCCGACACAGGCGCAAATGTCGAAGTCAAAGAAGTGCTAGCCGTGAATGATACGCAGTTAAAAGTAGGTGCGCCTTTTGTGGAGGGCGCAAAGGTGGTCTTGCAAGTGATAAATCACGGGCGAGATAAGAAAGTGGTGATTTACAAGAAACGCCGCCGCAAAGACAGCAAGCTCAAAAGGGGCTTTCGCAGGTCTTTCACGCGCGTAAAAGTCGCCAGCATCAAGGCATAAGGGGCAAAAATGGCACACAAAAAAGGTCAAGGTTCAACCCAAAACAACAGAGATTCCATAGGTCGCCGTTTAGGCGTGAAAAAATTCGGCGGTGAATTCGTGCGTGCGGGCAATATCATCATTCGCCAGCGCGGCACAACCACGCACGCGGGCAACAATGTCGGCATAGGCAAGGACCACACGATATTTGCGCTGATTGACGGCTTTGTGAAATTTGAGCGCAAGGACAAAGACAGAAAAAAGGTTTCTGTCTATGCCAAAGCGTGATTTGCGCTTAAATTTTCGCTGAATTTAGGCTGATTGTAGCGAATTTGCGCGTGTAATGGCACGATGATGAACGCTCGTTTGCGAGCGCAAATTTGATTTATTGCACTTAAAAGGGCAAAGCGAGCCGTCCTTGTGATAAGTGTGGTAAGTTTTTAAAAGTTGGTTTTTAAATTTAGCTCACAAATTACTTTTTACTTCCATTTAGGCTGAATTTTGGCGTAAATTTTACTAAAAACTAAATTTACGCTTAATTTTTATTTGAATTTTAGTGTAAAATTTAGTTTTTGATTTTCATTTTGCAACTCAAATTAAGCCTTGACAGCTTTGCATTTTATCTACGCATAAAATGCTGATAAACAAGTAATCTTTGGTGACCCATACGAGACTCGAACTCGTGTTGCCAACGTGAGAGGCTGGTGTCCTAACCACTAGACGAATGGGCCAAAAGCTAAATTCTTAAAGTAAAAAAGCCATTGTAGCATAAAAATGTTATCAATTTTACAAAAATGCCAAATTTTGGTGAAAAAATTTAACTCATTTTTTATTTAGCATTTTAATTTTAAAGCAAAAAAAGGCTAAAAATTCAGCTACTTTACTATAAAATTTTATTAAAAATCAAAGTGAGGTATTTTTTACGCAAAGGTTGAATTTGTAGAGTTTTAAGGCGGTTTTTTAAAACAAATGAGTGTGTGTCTTTTTCGCTTGGTTTTTGTGTCTGCTTGCCTTGCGTGTCAAAGTGCCACAGTCCTTGCTCGTCTTTATCTTTTTAAAACACAAAGTTGCCCACAATATGGCTTTTGTGCTTGTGCGTAAAGTCAAAATACCCCTTGTAAAGCCACTTATAAGACTTTTGGGGAGCGTTTTTGATGATTTAAGGCAACTTTGCAAGGCGCAAGCCACATCAAAAAATCCACAAATAAATTTAAGATACACTTTAAATTTATTCTAACACCACAGCAGCAAGCGCAAAATAAGGCGTAAATTCATTAAAATAAATAGTTTCGACTTCTTTTTTGCCTTGCGCGTCAAGGTTTAGCACCGCACACAGCACGCCCATATTGCGCCTATTGTCGATAAATTCAGCCAGCAAATCCGCCACCGCTTTGGGCGCTTGTTTTATATCTTTATCATCAGGCATTTGACTTGCCGCACACGACAAAGATATGGTAAATAAAGCGACTTTAAAATTCGTGTCTTTGGCGATTTGATAAGGTTTTGCCTTTTTGATATTATCAATTTGCAACAAGGCATTTTCTATGCGCTTATAAGCTATGCTGTCAAATTGCCACTGCGAATTTTTGCCGATATTAAGCCACAAGCGTTTTGCTTCTATCCACACTTCAAATTCTTTATTTGCATTCATACACCAAAAATCCACAAAACGCCATTTTTCTTTGTCGTCTGGCTTGTCGGCTGAATTTTCAGTGTCGTTTTTGTGCTTTTTGCCCTTGTAGTTGATTTGCGCTTCGCTCCACGCATAAGGCGTTAGCGTATGTAGAGCTGTGCCTATGCTCGCATAAGCGTTGTTTTCGTTATAAGCGATAGGAAATTCGCCTATGTCCTCAAACATTGCAAGATTGATTTCAAAAACATTTTTGCAAAATTCATCAAAAAATTTTTTAAAGGCTCTGCCTTTGGTAAAATTATCCGCTTGATAGTGTGTATCAATAAGCGTGTATTGATAGCATTTTTCATTGTCTAGTCTGCGTGGTTGGTTTGGCATTGTTTGTCCTTAAATTATCCACGAGTATAAATATACTCGCATTATCGGTATTGCGATTTCACTTATTTTTTAAGTGTGAAAATTTAAAAAAACGAGAAAATCGCAACACCTAAATTTCCCAAGATTTCAGTGGATTTGCTCTCAACGATTTACAAATCGTTTGAGCATTTCCAGCTAAATTAAAGCATATTTTGGCATTTATGTGGTTTGTTCCACTTTGCTTTCATTTCTCTATCTACAAAAAACACTTTAAAGTGCGCTTTACTTTCACTATTTACCCAAGCAATGGTTGAAGTGGCTCTATTGTCCTTATCCTCCATATACCAAAGCGCATCACCTTTCGCTTTTATGTCTCTATCAACAACAAATACGCACAAATCAGCCTTGCTGTCTCTATCGACTTTAAAAACCTTAAATTTTGCCTTATTTTCGGCAACGACACAGATTTTTGCCATTTTGTCCCCCCTTTTAAGATGAAATAAAAATTATCATTCTACCCTTTTCAAACTCCACAAACAAACACCTATAAGTGTTTGAATTTTTATTTATCAAAACATAAAATCCTTAAATCAAAGGCAAAATGTGAAAAGTGTAGAAAATGTAGAACAGCAAATGGCTGAATTTTTAGATGAAATCGTAGCAAATGTCAAGCGTGAGCGGCGAAAACGGGGCATTTCGCAGCTAGCGCTTGCTGGGATTTTAGGGCATAAATCACCGAATTATATCGCTAAAATCGAAACCCGCAAGCAAGGCGCAAACTATAATCTTCATCATCTTTTCATCATCGCTAACGAATTTGACATAGACATAAAGGACTTGCTGCCTGATATGAAAGAAAATTAGCGACTTTGTGATTTGAATTTATACGATTGTTGATAAAATTTGTGTGAAAACTACTAAAAAATTCACACTCTCATTAAGGTATAAAATAAATTTTCAAACAAAAGAAAAAATTTATTGAAATTTTGCTAAACTAATAAGTTTAAAACTCATTTTAGCGAAAGGACAAAAATGGCTACGAACGAGAGTAGGCGAAGCTTTATAGGCTTTGCATTTGGCACAGTAGCTGCTGTGGGCGGTGTTTTATCGCTTGTGGCGGTGAAAAAGACCTGGGACCCACTGCCTAGCGTAAGGGCTGCGGGCTTTACCACGGTGGATTTGTCAGGTATGAACGAAGGCGAGTTGCGCACGATAGAATGGCGCAAAAAGCCTATTTTCATACTCAAAAAGAGCGCGGATATGCTCAAAGACCCAAAAAGAGAGCTTTCGATAGAAGACTCACCTTATGTCGTAATGATAGGGCTTTGCACGCATTTGGGCTGTATCCCGTCCTATGCCCCAAGCGAGGGAATGTTTAAGTGTGCTTGCCACGGCGGAGAATTCG
>OIYR01000718.1_pt1 | contig 18036 bp, 13 predicted proteins | sample 1588221 | NCBI WGS metagenome assembly OIYR01 (sample SAMN03283292) | human gut metagenome | biome: human-associated habitat; material: feces | host: Homo sapiens | place: Peru | collected 2012 | reverse complement strand
CTATTTAAAAATTAAAGATTAACGGGTTTAAACAAGGGCTTTTAACTTTTTGCTATGGTCGGCAAGCGGTTTCCCGATGCAAAATCACCCTTGCCTGCAATCATTATTTATGCTCAAGCACAAAAAATATTGTGCTTGGGAGTATTGAAATTAAAATTTCAGATGCTATAATGTGAGTATAAACAAAAGAGATACGACAGCAAAGGGGCTTCAATGATGAAGCTCCTTTTGCGTTATTATCTTTTGTTAATACATCAAAGGGGTAATTATTATGACGCCTGAAAAGATTATTGAAAACCATAAAAAATTTGTGCTTCAGTCCTGGAGCAAGCAGGGAAAGCTTAATCCTATCCCGGTTGCAAAGGCAGAGGGGATTTATTTTTACGACTTTGACGGAAACAGGTACAGCGATATGTCGTCGCAGCTTGTAAATCTTAACCTCGGATACGGAAACAAGGCTATCGGCGAGGCGATCAAAAATCAGGTGGATAAGTTTTGCTTTGTCGGTCCGTCTTATGCTACGGAAGCCAAGTCAACACTTGCGGAAATGATAATTAATCTGTTGCCCGACAGCTTTGGAAAAGTATTTTTTACAAATGCCGGCGCAGACGCAAATGAAAACGCAATTAAAATCGCAAAAATGTTTACGGGACGACATAAGATATTCAGTCGTTACAGAAGTTACCACGGCTCATCGTTCGGCGCAGGAAATCTTACGGGTGAACCGAGAAGATATACGCTTGAACCCGGAATTCCGGGATTTGTAAAATTCTTTGACCCTTATGTTTACAGAGAGCCGATAGAGTTTGAGTCGGAGGAAGCCGCAACAAAATACTATCTGACAAAGCTCAGGGAACAGATTGTTTATGAAGGCCCCGAAAGCGTAGCCGCCGTTGTAATGGAGACGATTACGGGTTCAAACGGAGTTATCATTCCGCCAAAGGGCTATCTCCCGGGAGTGCGTAAGATATGCGATGAATTCGGAATTTTGATGATTTGCGACGAGGTTATGGCAGGCTGGTGCAGAACGGGCAAGATGTTTGCATTCCAGAATTTTGACGTAGTTCCCGATATGGTTACATTTGCAAAAGGCGTTACCTGCGGATATGTTCCGCTCGGAGGCGTTGCCGTATCCAAAAAAATCGCCGCATATTTTGACGACCATCTTCTTTCCTGCGGTCTTACATACAGCGGTCATCCGCTTGCATGCGCTGCCGGAGTTGCCTGTGTAAATTATTACGGAGAGGCAAACATTCTTGACAATGTTGCAAAATCGGGCAAGGCGCTGGGTGAGATGCTTGAAGAAATGAAAGCAAAGCATCCGTGCGTAGGCGATGTAAGGTATATCGGACTGTTCTCGGCAATCGAGCTTGTTAAAGATAAGAACACCAAAGAACCGTTAGTTCCGTACGGCAGAGATACCGACGGAATTATGCCAAAGCTTGTAGGAATGTTGAGAGAAAAGCGGTTTATGACATATTCGCACGAAAATATGCTTTTTGTAAATCCGCCTCTGATTATCACTGTGGAAGAGCTTAAAGAGGAAATGCCTAAGATGGATGAAGTTCTTACATATGTTGACAACAATCTGATATAGGAGAATTTTATGTCACACTTTGTATTACCGAAGCATATTATTACCGGAAACGGCGTATTGGAGGAAGCGGCGCCGATATTGCAAAAGTTCGGCAGCAGGGCGTTTATAGTAACCGGAAAGCACATTGCGGTTTCGGATATGATGAAGAAGCTGACCGATTTGCTTGACCGACTTAATATCGGTTACGTTATATTTGACGGCATAACGGGTGAACCCGACGATATTATGATTAACAACGGTCTTGACGTATTAAAAGACTCGAAATGTGATTTTATTATAGGCATAGGAGGCGGAAGCCCGCTTGACGCCGCAAAGGCGATCGCTGCGCTTCAAGTCAACGGAGGAAAGATTTCGGACTTTTTGGGAAAGGAAATTTCAGGCGATATTATGCCGCTTGTTGCCATTCCGACTACGGCGGGCACAGGAAGCGAAGCCACAAAAATGACCGTAATAACAGATTCCGAAAAGGGAATAAAAATGTTGCTCAAGGGCGATTCGCTCATACCGAGGCTTGCAATAACAGACAGCGAATTAACATTCAGTTCACCAAAGTCCGTAACGGCTGCAACGGGACTTGACGCATTAACTCACGCAGTTGAAGCATACACGTCCAAAAAAGCCTTTCCGATGACCGATACGCTTGCCGTTTCGGCAGTTAAGAGAATAATGAAATATTTACCGAAAGCCTATAACAACCCCTGCGACGCAAAAGCCCGTGAACAAATGAGCCTTGCGGCACTTGAGGCAGGTATTTGTATCAACAATTCAAGCGTTACGTTAGTTCACGGTATGAGCCGACCTATCGGCGCTCTGTTCCATGTTCCGCACGGCATATCAAACGCGATGCTGCTTAGGGAATGTCTTTCCTTTGCGGTGTCGGGCGCATACAAAAGGTTTGCGGATCTCGGAAGAGCGATTGGTGCGGCAGCCGAAACGGACAGCGACGAATCGGCAGCGAAAGCGTTTATTGATTCGCTTCAGGATATATGTTCTGCCTGTGAAATACCCACTCTTGAACAGTACGGTATCAATAAAGAGGAATACTATTTGCAAATTCCGAAAATGGCAAAGGACGCAGTTGAAAGCGGAAGCCCCGCTAATACAGTCAGAGAGGTAACACAGGAAGATTGTATTAAAATATATAAAAAATTATATATGTAGTTTTTTATGATCTGATTAAATATAAGATAAAAGCACAGCAAAGGCGCTACAAGGCGATTTGCTGTGCTTTTTTATTAACGGGAGGTATATATATATGAATTTGAATAGCGACGTACTTAAAAACAACGACGTTGAGATTGCAATAAATAATGTATCGGTAGTCTTTAAGGATAACAAGGGTAACGATGTTAAGGCGCTTGACAATGTGGATTTTGATATTCACAAGGGAGAATTCATTTCGCTTCTCGGTCCCTCCGGCTGCGGAAAGACCACGCTTTTGAGAACGATAGCTGACCTTCTTGAACCCACATCGGGCAACGTCAGAGTCAGCAATCTGACCCCAAAGGAAATCAGGCTTATGCAAAAATTCGGAATAGTATTTCAAAGCCCCGTGCTTTTTGAGTGGAGAACCGTAAAGAAAAATATTGAGCTGCCGCTTGAAATTATGGGCTATTCAAAAAAGGACCGCTCGGACAGAGCTGATGAAATGCTTGAGATGGTAGGTCTTACCAAATTTGCAAATCATTATCCGCAGCAGCTTTCCGGAGGTATGCAGCAAAGAGTCGGTATAGCCAGAGCGTTTGGCATAAGGCCGGAGATTTTGCTTATGGACGAGCCGTTTTCGGCGCTTGACGAGTTTACAAAAGAAAAGCTCCATATCGACCTTCTGAAAATTTGGGAAAAAACCAACAAGACCATTGTTTTTGTAACTCACAACATTCAGGAAGCGGTATTTTTGTCAAACAGAATATGCGTTTTATCACCGCATCCCGGCAGACTTTCGGCTGTTGTTGACGTTGATCTGCCGTATCCGAGAAAAACGGATATGCGTGACACTCCGCATTTCGGAGAACTTGTTTCGCAGGTAAGAAACAGCTTTGAAGGTGGAAGCCTATGATTAAGACTTTTTCTAAAATAAAAAATTCCAAGGCCCTTGTAACGCTTGTTTGGGTTTTAGGAATAATAATTATCTGGGAAATATTTGCATTCATTGTTGCGGCAACAAAGCGTTCCCCCGAAAATATAATGCCGCACATATGGCAGATATTATATTCGTTTATTGATCCGAAGCCTGTTGCAAACGGAATGAGCTGTCTGCAAATCGTTTTGTACAATGCAGGTCAGACTCTTTCAAGAGCGGGTCAAGGATTTATGATAGGTATGATAATAGGATTTGTTCTTGCAATTCTTATGAAGCTTTCGGGAATAGTCGAAAAAATTGCGGCTCCGTATCTTATGCTGATACAGCTTATTCCTATCCTTGGTATGGCGCCGATAATTCTTGCTATGACCCACGACATCGGTTCGAGCCGAATAATAATTGCGGCAATACTCACCTTTTATCCAGTGGCTACAAACACACTGGCGGGTCTGAACTCGGTGGAAAAGCAGAAATATGAACTGATGTATTCATATGCGGCTAAAAAATCGACGGTATATTTCAAAATGCTCATACCGTCAAGTATTCCGTACTTTTTCACGGGACTGAAGATTGCGGCGCCAATGGCAATTACGGCGTCTATCCTTGTTGACACGCTTCAGGGTGACGGCGGCCTCGGATGTATGCTTTCACAATCCCTAAAGCACGCAATGTCCATATATGTTTTTTGGGATATAGTGCTTTTCAGCGCAGTTATCGGCGTGCTGAGCTGTTCGCTTATGGGATGGATAGAAAACCTTGTGTCACCGCTTAAAAGAATTGAGCGCAGTTCAAAAAGGAGGCGTGCTAATTGATTAAAAAAAGAAAGAGCTTGCTGAGTCGGGCAAAGGAAAACAAAACCGTCCAAACAATAAGCTCCGTACTTTTGCCGGTCTTGTTTGGATTGCTGATTTTAATTTTGTGGCAGGGGCAGGTTTTGCACAAACTGTTTAATACGGATACAAACACTCTTCCGCTTCCGTCAAGAATCTGTAGGATAATTATTGACAACATACCTACGTTTGCCGAAAATGCACTGTACACAATAATTGTTGCGGCGGCAGGGCTGATTATAGGTTCGGTAATAGGCTATCTGGTGGCTGTATTTGCGGCGCTGTTTCAAAAATGGGGCGCAGGCGGTCTTACGGTCGTGGGTGCGTTCAACGCAATACCCATTGTTGCGCTCGCTCCGGTTATGACCAACTGGACAAAGGACATAAGCCGTGACCCTAATATCAGAAGTATGGTTGCAAAGATACTCGTTGTAATGATTGTTTGTATTGCAAGTATGAGCATCAACGCATTCAGAGGACTGACCGAACTCAAGCCGTTTGCGCTTGACCTTATGAATTCATATGCGGCAAAAAAAAGCACGGTGTTTTTTAAGCTGAGACTGCCGAATTCCGTTCCTTATATTTTTACCGCTTTGCGAGTAAGCGTGCCGATAAGCATTATAAGCGCAGTGGTATCCGAATACTTTGCCGAGTACATCGTCGGAGTAGGACGTGAAATAAGGGAAAACATCGTACTGGGACAGTATCCGACAGCGTGGGCATATATTGTGGTTGCGTGCATAATCGGTTTGCTGATGTACGGACTGTTAATGGTTATAGAATCCGCCGTGTTAAAAAAACACAGGGCAAAATGATTTATTAAGTTGTTTACCGAGCTATCGGTTTACATAATTTTATTAAATGGAGGAATCAAAATGAAAATGAAAAAAGAGTTAAAGAAATTACTTGCACTGGTATTTGCAGGCGCAATCACAGTTACGGCGTTTGCCGGCTGTGGGGAATCCGTCTCTTCTTCGGCATCTTCATCATCGGACGCTTCAAATTCGGGAGAGCTTATGACGAATGAAGAAATCATTAAGAAAGCTTCCGCAGAGGGTAAGGTCGGAAACTGGGGACTCGGAAACGAATACGAGATCCTTGCACTTTTGCAGAAATACGACCTTCCGACAGAATATCTCTCGCAGGATTTCACAATGGACGGTTTTGATCAGGACGATGTTACACTTGCCTCCGCAATGACATATAACGAGCTGGGACTTGTTAAAAACGATTATGACGGCGGTTACAAATACGGCGACACTGTCGGAACTATTGATATGAACGACGAGGGCGTTGCAATGCTTGAGGACAACATCTTTTGTTCAAAGAAGTTTGCAGAGGAAAACCCGAATACAGTAAAGGCTTTTCTTTACGCTTCGCTTAAAGGCTGGGAATATGCGGCTGCAAATCCTGAGGAAGCAGCTCAGATCGTATTTGACGCAGGTTCATCGGTATCGGCGGATCATCAGCTTTATATGGCAAAAGAGGTTGCAAAGCTTGTTACTACAGATACAAAGGGCAACACCGTCAACGACTACGGCAAGATGGACGAGGAAGCTATGCAGCAGACTCTTGACCTTTGTAAAAAGTATGTACAGCTTGACGATTCCACAGCCGCAGACAAGCTTTCAAAGTTTACTCTTGACGATATAAGGGATACACAGTATTTTGAGGCTGCAAACGCTTCAAGTGACGGAAAATTCGGTACTCTTGAAAAAACAGACGTTACCATCCAGCTTAAATGGCTGCCGCAGGCACAGTTTATGGGCTATTATGTGGCAAAGGCTAAGGGATATTATGACGAGGTCGGTCTGAACGTTACTATCACCCCGGGCGGCGGCGATATTTCCGAAACCACTGCGGTAAGCAACGGCACAGTAGATTTCGGCGTTACATGGGTAGCCAATCTGACTTCTGCTAATGCAGGCGGTATGGAGCTTCTTGAGGTCGCTCAGGTTTACCAGAGATCGGGTCTTGAGCTTGTTTATAAGAAGGACCTTTTCACAAAATAAGCATTATCATTCCACGGCGGTGATTCCGCCGTGGAAGCAGTAACAGCGAAAGGATACAGAAATGGATTTATTAATAAAAAACGGAACAATAGTTACCGCAAAAGAAAGCTATAAAGCCGATATTGCGGTAAAAGACGGCAAGATTGCCCTAATCGGCAAGGAGCTTGATGTTCCTGCCGATAAAGTTGTTGACGCAAGCGGCAAGCTTGTTCTGCCGGGTGCTATTGACGTACATACTCATCTTGCAATGCCATTCGGCGGCACGGTATCGGCGGATAGCTACCTTTCGGGTACCCGTGCCGCAGCCTGCGGCGGTGTTACTACGGTTTTTGATTATCCCGTTCAGCACACCGGTGAAACTATTATGGGACTTATTAATTCCAAAAAAGCGATTCTTGAAAAAGAGGCCTGTGTTGATTACGCTTTTCACTGCTGCATTACAGACCTCAACGGCGGAGAAATTCTTGATGAGATGGCAACTGCCGTTGACGAGGGAATTACAAGCTTTAAGTGCTTCCTCGTATACAAAAAAGAAAAGATGATGGTTGACGACGCAACGCTCGTAAGATTGCTGCTCAGAGCAAAGGAGCTTGGCGCAAAAATCAATGTTCACGCCGAAAACCCCGACCTTATCGACCTGAGAACAGAGCAGTTCCTCAAAGAGGGCAAAACAAGCGCTTGGTATCACTATCTGAGCAGACCCGAATTTGTGGAAGCGGAGGCTGACAAGCGGGCGGTTCATTGGGCAAAACACCTTGATGCGCCGTTGTATATTGTTCATATGGCGGACAAGGAAGGGCTTGAGGAATGTATCAAGGCAAAGTCGGAGGGACACACAATCTATGTTGAAACCTGTCCTCAGTATCTTGAATTTACTTGTGACGTTTACAAGCGTGAGGACGGAAGAAACTTTGTTTGTTCGCCGCCGATGAAAGGTAAGGAGAGCCAGGACGCTTTGTGGACTGCGCTGAAAGCCGGATTTATTGATACCGTTGCAACCGATCACTGCCCGTTCCAGAGCTATGAAAAGGATTGGGGAAAAGACGATTTCACCAAAATCCCCAACGGCTGTGCCGGAATTGAAAACCTCTATCCGTATATGCTTGATGCGGCAAACAACGGAAAACTGAGCTTTGAAAGAGTTGTTGAGCTGTGTTCCGCAAACCCCGCAAAGATATTCGGCTGCGAAACAAAGGGGGCGCTCGAGGTCGGCAAGGACGCAGATATTGTTATCTATGACAAGGATAAGGATTTTACCATAAGCGTCAACAATATGCATTCCGACTGCGACCATACAATATGGGAGGGCAAGCGCCTCCACGGCTATCCCGTTCAGACATATTTGCGAGGAAGTCTTGTGTATGATAACGGTGAGTTTGTAGGAAAGCCCGGCAGCGGACAGTACATAAAACGAAAGGCTTCAAAATAAATCTGAAAAGTGGTTGATATTATGGAATACAAAGAAGTTGTTTTAAAAAGCGAGAGCAGCAGGTGCTTGCTTTGCAGTGACGCACCCTGTGCAAAGGCCTGTAAACACGGGCTTAAAATCGACAGGATCATTCGCTCCGTAAATTTTTGCAACTTTGAGGGAGCGAGATTTATGCTTGCCGACAATCCCTGTACCGACTGTGTTGATTGCAGCTGTATGGAGGCGTGTATCGGAGGTCGGTTTGATACTCCCGTAGATATTCCGAAAATTACCGACGCGCTTAACGAATATGATTTTGTTTCGGACAATGAGGTTGACCTTACTACGCACCTGTGCGGCGTAAGGTGTGAAAATCCGTTTTTCCTTTCTTCCTCGGTTGTCGGAAGCAATTATGAAATGGTTGCAAAAGCATTTGAAAGCGGTTGGGCAGGAGTTGCCTTTAAGACTGTGGGAATGTTTGTTCCGAATGAGGTATCTCCGAGGTTTGCTCGACTTGACAAGGAGGACACTCCGTTTGTCGGCTTTAAAAATATTGAGCAGATTTCAACTCATTCGCTTGAAGAAAATCTCGGCTTTTTCAGGAAGCTGAAGAAAAACTATCCGTCAAAAATAATCATAGCTTCGATAATGGGGCGTGACGAAAACGAATGGACTGTTCTTTCATCACTTTGCGAGCAAGCCGGAGCGGATATAATCGAGTGCAATTTCAGTTGTCCGCAGATGGTGGGCGACGGACTTGGCAGCGACGTCGGTATAAATCCCGAGCTTGTGTATTTATACACAAAGGCAGCAAAAAAAGGAACGACGCTTCCTGTGCTTGCAAAGATGACGCCTAACATAACGTCGATGCTGCCACCGGCATTAAGGGCAGTTGAGGCAGGAGCGGACGGTCTTGCGGCAATCAATACAATAAAAAGTATAATGAACATAGACCTTGATAATTTTTCAAGCGAACCGAATGTTTGCGGAAGGTCGTCGGTAGGCGGTTATTCCGGAAAAGCGGTAAAGCCCATAGCGTTAAGGTTTATTAACGAAATGCTTAGCGACAGCCGACTGAAAAATATTCCCGTAAGCGGTATGGGCGGAATAGAAACCTGGCAGGACGCAGCGGAGTTTATCTCGCTCGGCTGTTCTACCGTCCAGGTCACCACATCGGTAATGCAGTATGGCTACAGGATAATCGAGGATATGATCGACGGATTAAAAAGATATATGGCCGCACGGGGCTTCACCTCTATAAACGACTTTCTTGGAGCGGCAAACAAAAATATTATTTCTGCCGACGACCTTGACCGAAGCTATATATGCTTCCCGAAATTCGACCGTGAAAAGTGCGTCGGCTGCGGAAGATGTTTTTTGTCCTGCTATGACGGCGGCCACCAGGCAATAAAAATGAACGCACGGAGGGAACCGGTGCTTGACGGTAAAAAATGCGTCGGATGCCACCTTTGTAAGGTTGTATGTCCCGTAAACGCAGTAACCTCCGGCAAAAAAGTCAGCAAATTATCATTAAGCAATCACTGAATAAATCAAGCTTGAACGCTGTTTGTAAAACCGGCTTGCATATTTTCCGCCGGCATACCAAAAATCCGGCAGCGCAATATGCACAAACAACTTGATCAGTGCTTACTTAAACAATTAAATTTAATTTATTAGGACGGTGCAATATTATGTATAAATGCAGTATGGAAAGAATGCAGGACAAAATTTCAACATTCAGTAAATTCGGTGACGCAGGTCACGGCGGAATTACAAGATATTCCCTCTCGCCCGAGGCTATTCAGGCAAGAAAGGAATTTATCAGAAGAATGACGGCTATCGGTGCTGAAATCAAAACCGATGATGTTGCCAACGTGTATGCAACGCTCAAGGGCTCCGATCCGTCGCTTCCGGCTATTGTAATGGCTTCTCACTGCGACTCGGTAAAAAACGGAGGAAACTATGACGGTATTCTCGGCGTTATGAGCGCTATGGAAGTGCTTGAAACGGTTGCAAACGAAAACATTCCGCACAAGCACAATTTGGTTGCGATGATTTGGACAAACGAAGAAGGTTCGTTGTATCCGCCTGCTATGATGTGTTCGGGTATCGTTTGTTACGATTATCTTCCGGCAGACATAGCAAAAAACTTTAAAAAGGAAAATATGTTTGCCTCAAAGTCCGTTCTTGACCCCTCAAAAACCTTTGAAATGGCACTGAATGCGTCGGGCTACAAGGGCGATGAAAAAAACAGACTTAATCCCAAAGACTACAAGGCTATGTTTGAGCTTCATATAGAGCAGGGACCTATTCTTGAGGCGGCAGGCAACGACATCGGCGTTGTAACCTGCGTTTTGGGTATGGTGAACTATCGAATAAAGATTACCGGACAGGCAGATCATGCGGGTACAACCCCTATGAAATATCGCCACGACGCACTTTTTGCGGCAGCAAAGGTGTTGCTTTACCTGCACGAGGAGCTGGATAAGCTCGATCCGCAGCTTGTTTATACAACCGGCGAGATTCTTTGTCACCCCAATGTGCATACGGTAATTCCCGATTATGTGGAGTTTTCCATTGACGCACGTCACGAAGACCCGAAGGTCATCGAACAGGTGGTTTCGGTGATTGAGAATATGCCGAGCGATGTTGCAAAATGCAAGGTTGACTATGAAGTTGCGTGGACAAGAGATACGGTGTACTACGACAAACAGCTTGTTGATTTTGTTCAGAAGTCGGTTGACGAGCTTGGATATTCAAATCAAAAAATAAACTCAGGCGCAGGTCATGATGCTCAGTTTGCGTCATATATGCTTCCGACAACGATGATTTTTGTTCCGTCCAAGGACGGCCACTCACACTGCGAGCCTGAATTCACTTCAACGGAGCTTTGCACAAAGGGTGCGTCTGTGCTTTTGAATGCAGTGCTTTTGTGTGACGCTTCCGACTGATAATATGCGGAGGAAGAAATGGACAACTACATTATTACCATAGCAAGGAGCTTTGGCAGCGGAGGAAAGGAAATTGCTTCTGTTCTTTCCGAAAAGCTGGGGATTCCGTGGTATGAACGGCAGATATTGACGATGGCATCGCAAAACAGCGGTATTGATGAAAGTGAGTTCGTCGAGGTTGATGAAAAGCTTCACGGCAATTATCTTATCAAATCGCTGACCAAGCTCCCTACAACTTCCGTTCTGCGGCCCGAATCCCGTGCCTTTGTATCCGACCTGAATTTGTATAATATACAGGCTGAAATAATCAGGGAGCTTTCGCACACTCAGTCCTGCATAATAGTCGGAAAATGCGCCGACCAAATTCTCAGAGGAAAACCAAATGTATTCAGTGTTTTTGTAGACGCCTACCGTGCCGATTGTATCAGCAAGATACGTTCAAGAATATATGTTTCCGAGGAACGTGCAAACGATATAAAAAAGCGAACCGATAAATATCGCACCGCATACTACAAATATTATACTCGAGGCGAAAACTGGAAGGATCCGCTTAATTACAATATGTTTCTTAACACGTCACGGAATTCGGTCAGCGAATGTGCCGATATTATTGCCGATGCGGTAAGAATAAAATTCGGAGTTTGACAAAACAGAATAAGAGGTGATTAACCATGGCAGTAACGCTTGGAACATTATGTGAGAAGTCTGATTACCTTTACGGACTGCGTGTTATAGCGGGAAATGAGGGAATGTCAAATATCGTGCAGTGGGTTCATACCGTTGAGGATATAGAGGTCAGCGACTTTCTTCACGGCGGTGAGTTGATTTTTTCAACCGGCATTGCAAATAAAGGAATCGGGTGGATGCTGCCGTTTGTAAAAAACCTGGTTGAAAAGCAGGCAAGCGGACTTGTCCTGAATATCGGACCGTATATCAGGGAAATACCTCTTGAAATTATCAATTATTGTAATTCGCAGAATTTTCCGCTTATGGAAATTCCGTGGAAAACCAGAATAGTTGATATTTCCCGTGATTTTTGCAATCAGATAATCCTGAAAGAACGCAAGGAGGAAACGATTGGCGAAACCGTTAAAAACCTGATCTTCTTTCCCGATGATTACAAAAAACATATTCCCGTTCTTGAAAGCAATGATTTTGACGTTAATACAAATTACTGTATTGTCGGAATAAAAGGCGATATGGCGGACGGTGCGTCTCCGCAGAAATTAGAGTATGCTTTTGAAAAGCTCATCTATTCATTCAAAACGCATTGGGGCGGATTCAGAATTGATAATACATTTTTTTATGTATTCAACGATTTGTCCGATAAAGCTGTAAGCGACCTTGCCGCAAGGCTTCAGGAGGAAGAAAACCGATTTTCCGGCATTGAAAAATTATATGTTGCGGTAAGTAAAAAGAACGGCAGGCTCAAACATCTGCCGAAATCATATCAAATTGTTCTGCGGCTGTTAAGGTTGGCTCAGCGCAGGGATATGTCGCCGATTTTTTACGACGATCTTGAAATCAAAAAGCTTATACTTGCGGTTGACGATATAGATTTGTTGAAAAGTATTTACAGCGAGAACCTTAAAAGGCTGGAGCAATTTGACAGGGACAACGGAACGGATTATATGAACTTTTTGCGATTGTATCTGAAAAACGACGGCAGTGTTCAGAAGCTTGCCGAGGAAACCTTTGTACACAGGAATACAATCAATTACCAGATGTCAAAGATTAAAAAAATACTCGGAAATGATTTGAAAACACTTGACGACCGTTTTAAAATAATTTTGGCGTTTGAAATATATGATGTTCTGTAATTACGGCAAAGCGTAACAGTCATAGCGAAAAGAGCTTATAAAAGTAGAACGACACCCGCCTTTTAGGCAGGTGTCGTTTGTGTTGTTTATTGTTTAAGCGGAAATTTGTATGTACGGATATTGTCAGAAGCTGTTATTTAACCTTTTGTCCGACAACTCCCGTATTTGAATAGGTGCCTGCGATATACTTTTGAATAAGTGTTACGTCGGAAATAGACACTCTTCCGTCGCCTGTTACGTCGGCGCACTTGATTTGGTCGTCGTTCAGATCAACCAATCCTATGCTTGCTTTCTGAACAATTGTAGCGTCGGTTATTGTTACCGAGCCGTCGCCGTCAACATCACCGTAGATGAGGTTTGATGAAGGGGTGAAGCTTAACAGGTCTGAGAGCCACGCTGTGTCGCTGTTGTTAAGTTCCGCACGGTTTTCTTCGCTCAAGGCGATTTCGTTTCCGTTTATCTTGAGAACTGCGTCATCGGCAAAGACATAATCTTCACTTGCTTTTATATACAGACCGTAATAATACTCGGTATCGGCCTTGAATTCGGTAAGCGGCATACCCCAGCTTTCCTCAAAATCTCCGTAATGCTGATTCCAGAAATCAGATGAAGTCCAGCCCTCGTCTGCGCTGTTCCAGCGTTCGCAGTCGATATAATACGGAGCTCCGTCGGGTACGCTGCCTGTAAACACCGGTGCGTCGCCTGCGTCAAAGCTGAGGGTCGCTCCGTTTATCTCAACAGTGTGTATACGGTTGATAAAGTGCATTGTGGCTTTTTCGAGAATATAGTTGCCTTTCTCTACCTTGACCTGACTGTCCCATACCTCTTTGCTGTCGGGGAAGTAAATGTCCGTTACATTGTAGATACCGTCAAGTCCCATAGAAGATATATAACGCAATCCGGCAGGCAACGTCAGAGATTTGAGGTCTTGCGCCGAACAGTCGAAAAATGCCATAGAAGCTATACCCTTAACATCATCATCAATTTTGTAAGAGCTGCCTGAAATATCACCTACTGCCAGCAGCCAGCCGTTGTTTTTAAGCACGTTGTTTTCCCAGTTGCTTTCATCGTTGTAATAAGCCGTGTCTTCAAATGCCCAAGAATCAATGTCAGTCAATGTATCGGGCAAAGAAAATGAAGAAAGCGCCGTGCAGCGCCTGAAAGCCGAAAAGTTTATGGTTTCAAGTCCCTCGGAGAAGTTGACGGAGGTTAGCTTAACGTTGGCAGAAAAGGCGCTGTCTTTAATATCTCTCAGGCTTTGCGGCAGAGTAACGCTTTCAAGTGCAAAAACGTTACTGATTGCCTTTACCTCAATGCTTTGCACGCCGTCGGGAACGGAGAAAGCGGTTTCGGTCCTGCCCTCGCCGTATTTTACCAGAGAAGTTTTGTCTTTATTATAGAGGATTCCGTCTGAAGAAGAATATGCAGTGTTTTGTTCATCAACATTAATTGAAGCTAACGCAGGCGTATTATCAAAGGCGTCTTGATTGATATAGATCACGCTTTTAGGTATGTTCACAGTTGTTAAAGTAGTTTGGTCTGCAAGTCCTCCGTCGGCAATTCCTTTTGCTCCGTCATATACTTCCGCTTCGGTAATTCCTTCCTTTGACCATACAAGCCAGCCGTCCAGATATTTAATACCGTTAATTGCAATTGTATTGCCCAAAACGGCGGAATTGCGAAACGCTTTCTCTCCGACTTTTGTAACAGAACTCGGAATATGTACCTTTGACAAAACAGTGCAGTTTTGGAATACTCTTTCATCTATAGTTTTTAGCCCTTCGGGCAGCTCAATCTGTTGTAACGATTTGCAGCTGGCAAACGCATACATACCTATTGATTCGAGCTTGCTGCCGTCGGCAATGGCTACCGTTTGAAGATCAGAGCAGCCTGAAAATGCAAAGCTTCCGATTCTTGTTACAGATGCAGGAATATTAACACTGACAATTTTGCTGTCATAGAATGCAGAGTAAGGAACCTCTTCAAGTCCCTCGTTTAATGTTACTTCCTTTAGATTTTTTGAATAAGCAAAGGAATTCGACATTATTTTTGTAAGAGTAGAGGGCGTTGTAAAAGAATCTCTCTCATTTCCGATCGGATATGAAACCAAAACCGTTTTATCCTTGTTATACAGCACGCCGTCAACTGTAGTGTAGTTTTCGTTGCTTTCATCAATCGTGATTTTTGTCAGTGCCGAACAGTTGTTGAAAGCATCATATTCAATTTCCTGCAAGCCGGCAGGCAGAGTAATCTCGGTAAGGCTGCTGCATCTTTCAAAAACGCTGTAACCGATTTTTGTAATCTGATCGGGAATTGCGGTAATACTGTTAAGCTTTGTACAACCCCAGAACAAATCCACGTTCAGTTCCGTGATGCCCGCCGGTATGTTGGCGGAAACAAGATTGTAGCAGTTAAAAAAAACACTGCCGCCCAAATCCGTTACACTGTCGGGGATTACAATACTTTCAAGAGCAGAACATAAACTAAATGCGTCATCATCAATGGTTTCAAGCCCGTCGGGCAAGTTTATATTTTTGAGCTTTCCGCAGCCTTCAAAAGCGGCGAAACCGATTTTTTTAAGTCCTGCGGGCAACGAAACCTCTGTAACCTCGTCGCAATTATAAAATGCATATCTGCCTATAGATGTGATTCCGTCACCTACGACAATTTTTTTAATATCATTTCCCATTTCAAATTCGCGCCAGGGCGAAACATCATCGCCGCCGCTTGAGCTGTATGCGTAATCGCGCATGGCTCCGCTTCCCGTGAGCGTCAGGGTGCCGGATTCGTCAAGCTCCCATGAAATGTTGTCTCCGTTGTCGCCGCAGGTGCCGCTGCCTGTTGAGGCAAAAGCTGTTATCGGTGCAATCGTCAGCAGCATACATATCGCAAGGACAGCCGACAGCAAACGTAATTTTTTTGTGTGCATTGTCTGTATAAACATAAAATGCTCCTTTCTTTATTTATTTGTTTTTAGAAAAATCTTTCAGCCGCATATTTTGTAATTTTTCAACAAAAAAGATTGGCTGAAATTTTGTTTCATATCAATTATAACATACGCTAAAATTATAAAACAGAAAATTCCCGAAAAGGCAAATGCCAAAACGGAAATTTTTTCCGAATATTATATCTTTTCTTTTTCATGATAATGTTGTATAATCTAAGTGCAAATTTTTCCCACAACTTTGGTTTGCGGACATTTTTAAATGTATTTAAACTTACATAACGAGGATGTTTATATGAAATTCAATGAAAAGTTTAATGAATATATTCGTCAGCTTGACTGCACGGCAAGTGAAATTGCAGCAGCCGCAGATATTTCAGCCTCAACCGTCAGCCGATATCGTTCCGGAGAGCGTGTGCCGGAAATGGGTAGTGAGGCGTTTGAAGGGCTGTGCTTTGCAATCGCAAAAATTGCAGCCGACAGGGGTAAAAGCGGTCTTGATAAAAAGACCGTTTGTGAGAGCTTTATTTTGTGTGACGATTTCATCTCAACGAACAGGGAACAGTTTCGACAGAATTTTAACGCTCTGATTTCCGTGCTGAACATAAATCTTAACAAGCTGTGCCGCTGTACAAACTATGATATTTCAACTGTTTTTCGTTTTAGGAACGGTACAAGACAGCCTGCGGACCCGAATCAGTTTGCCTCAGACGTGGCGTCTTACTTAGTCGAAGAAACCGAGGAGATCTCAAAACGGACGGTTTTGGCTGAGCTTATCGGCTGTACGGCGGAGGATATTGCAGACGGTTTCGTGCGGTTGAAAAAAATAAAAAGCTGGCTGCTTGAGGGAGAGTCAAAAACAGACGAAGAAAAGGGCAGTGTTTCAAGCTTTCTCGATAAGCTGAACGGTTTTGATTTGAATAAATTTATCAAGGACATACATTTTGACGAAATGAAAGTGCCGACTGTCCCGTTTCAGCTTCCTACCTCAAAAATGTACTATGGACTGGAAGAAATGATGCAGAGCGAGCTGGATTTTATAAAGGCTACCGTGCTCTCAAAATCTCAAAAGCCCGTCACGCTTTACAGCGATATGCCTATGACTGAAATGGCAAAAGACCCAAAGTTTCCCAAGAAGTGGATGTACGGTATGGCTTTGCTTTTGAAAAAAGGACTTCATCTTAATAATATACACAATATTGACCGTCCGTTTGACGAGATGATGCTGGGGCTTGAGAGCTGGATACCTATGTATATGACAGGGCAAATATCGCCTTATTACCTGAAGAATCCGCAAGGCGGAGTGTTCAATCATTTTATTCGTGTTTCGGGTGCTGCCGCATTGTCGGGCGAGGCGGTCGTCGGACATCAAAAGGACGGCAGATACTATCTTTCAAAAACAAAGGAAGATATTTCTTACTATCAAAAAAGGGCGGACAGTTTGCTTGAAAACGCCTTTCCGCTTATGGATATTTATCGTGCCGACGGGGAAAGCCGCCTGAATGCTTTTATACTTTCCGCCGCACAAACGCCGGGAAAACGGAGAAGTATTCTTTCGGTGCCGCCGCTCTGTACAATGGACGGTTATTACCTTGAACAGCTGTTGGAAGGACACGGGATTTCCGATGAGGATAAAAAAAGAATTCTGAAATATGCCGCGGCTCAGCGGAAAGTTGCAGAACAGATTTTGCAAAACGGCACTACAGAGGACGGAATACTGCGAATTTCAAAAGCTGAATTTGAGGAAAATCCGCTTACCCTGCCGCTTTCGGGAATGTTCTATGAAAAGGACATACATTATACATATGAGGAATACTGCGAGCATATAAACCAAACTGAAAAATATGCACGGGAACACGCAAATTATTCCGTGAATTTTTCTGTTGCAAATCCGTTTAGAAATTTGCAGATAATAATGCACGAGGATAGGTGGGTGTTAATTTCAAAGGGCAATGCCCCGGCTATCCACTTTGTAATTCATCATCCAAAGCTTAGAAGTGCTATTGAAAACTTTGTGCCGCCTGTGTTAGATGAGTAATAACAAGGTCGCCGTTACATTGTTCTACCGAAATGCTGTGTTGCTGTGACGAACATAATGTTTAAACGAAAATCAAGCTTTGCTGAACCGTAAATGTAGGGACAGCCATTGCGGCTGTCCGCTGGCGACGTGTTCTCCGCTACGCCTAAAAATTTGTTGTTTCATAATAAACGCACCTCGCTAAAAACAGTCCGCAGGACTGTTTTTTTAACGCTCGGCTTCGAGTCCCTGTTGGATTATAACGCAAAAAAGCAGATACCTTTCGGTATCTGCTTTTGGTGCGCCAACAGGGACTCGAACCCCGGACCGACCGGTTATGAGCCGGTAGCTCTAACCAACTGAGCTATTGGCGC
>OIYR01000717.1_pt1 | contig 18040 bp, 17 predicted proteins | sample 1588221 | NCBI WGS metagenome assembly OIYR01 (sample SAMN03283292) | human gut metagenome | biome: human-associated habitat; material: feces | host: Homo sapiens | place: Peru | collected 2012 | reverse complement strand
CAGAACTTGCAGCATCTGCCATTGATTCTAAAAACGAATCATGATTAGCAGTCCATAGTTTTTCTGGTTCTCCTGCACCATGGATATATGCTTTTCCGTATGATGAAGCACATCCTATGGATAATTGTTTTAAGGCTCCACCATATCCTCCCATTGGATGACCTTTAAAATGAGAAAGTACTAACATACTATCATAATTTGAAATATTTTTACCTATATAATTCTTTTTAATTACCTTACCATTAGGTATATCAAGTTCTAAATCGCCTTCTGCATCCATAATATCAACGTCAAAATATTTATTCCATCCATGTTTTTCCATTAAAACTTGATGTTTTTCTGTTGTATTTCTTGCTCCATTATATGCTGTATTACACTCAACAACAGTTCCATTAACATGATGGATTAATTCACGTACAAACTCTGGTCTCAAATAATTTTGATTACCTTCTTCTCCAGAGTGCAATTTAACAGCTACCTTACCACTTAATTTTTCCCCTAACGCTTCATAAATTTTAACTAATCCACTAGGGCTTATTTCTTTTGTAAATAATACTTTTGACTTCATAAAATTACCTTTCTAACTTCTTAATTAATCTCTTAACTTTTTTAGGGTCTTTATAATTTGTCTTATCTCTTACTAAGTTAGTAATATCTTTTCCATATGCAAGACCGACGCCACGCTCAGCGGTAACTCCAACTGCGCCATAATATAAGTAATATGTGTCATTTAGATAAATTATGGATGATCGATATATTCCACTGTTATCCCAATTGAGTGTTCCTCGTTCTGGTTCTAGAATCTTAATTGCATCCTTAAAATTAACTTCATCATTACTTATTGTATAGTATAAGTCCATTTTATTATGATTCTTCCACTTATCATATGCAACTGTGATCATTTCATAACCTTTATCTGTTTTAATAACATAATAATATATCTCATTTTTCCTGTTGTTGCCTATTTGTGGATAATCTTTATAGTATGCTTTTCTAAGTATTATTGGAAAAGCACCATCAAGATTTAAGCTTATTCCTGACTCTTCGCTTATTTCTCTATTAAGGGTTTCTATAAGATTCTCTCCATCTTCAACATGTCCTCCTAAAAATTGATAATCATTATGTGAATAACCCAATAATATTTCATTCTTTGAATTAATAATTATTGCTTTTACTCTTTTGACTATTTCGGTAATTTCTTTTTCTTGAATGCAATCTTTGTTTACTATTATTTGTTCCATAATATGCTTCTCCTTAATTTGAATTTAAAGTTTCTGTTTTATATAATGATCTATATATTTCACTTTTTTCTAATAATTCATCATGCGTTCCTGAATCTACTACTTTTCCTTTTTCTACAACATGTATGATATCTGCATCCACTATAGTTGATAGCCTATGTGCAACTATCATAACTGTGTGGTCTTTGACTAATGAATCAATTGTTTTCTTAATATATTCTTGTGATTTATTATCAAGTGCACTTGTTGCTTCATCAAAAAGTATTATTTTACTCTTTTTACATAGAGATCTAGCAATTGATAATCTTTGCTTTTGCCCACCTGATAAATTTATTCCTGATTCTCCTAATATGGTATTATATTTTTTTGGTAATGTCATAATATAATCATCTATATATGACATTTTGCAATACTCTCTTATCTCTTTTAATTTTATATTTCTATCTACTAGTTTAAAGTTTTCTTTTATTGTTCTATTAAATATAAATGGTTCTTGTCTTATTAATGAAATGTTCTGTCTCAAACTTTCTTCAGTTAAATCTTTTACATTTATTCCATCTATTAATATTTCACCGCTGTTTACATCAAATATACGTGTTATTAGATTGAATAATGTAGATTTTCCCTGACCGGATGCGCCTACAATCGCAATTTTTTTGTTTGGCTCTATTTTCAATGAAAAGTTATCAAGTGTTTTATCTTCATTTGGATAACTAAATGAAACATTTTTAAACTCTATTATTCCATTTACATTTTTTAATTTGATATTACCATAATCTTCATCTTCATATAATCTGTTTTCAAGTATTTCATTTACTCTTTCTAAAGACACATTAACTTTTTGGTAATTTTGAACCAAGTCATTAATATTAGTTATTAACCATGTATACCTATATATATAGTAAGTCATTGATACAAAAAATGTTAAACTAATTTTATTATAATAAAGTAATATTACGCATGTAATTAGTACTCCTACTTCAAGCATGGATTTAGTTATACCTGTGTAAGTATCAAATTTCCTATATATATCAATTTCATATGCAGACGATGCATATATTTCTTTAATCATGTTTAATGCTTCTTTTATAACATTTTTTCTTATTCCTAATGTTTTAACTTCTCTAATGCCTCTAATTGTTTCCGTAGTTAAAGAGGTGAATTTGTCTTGTTTTTGCTTTCTTTCTTTATTTGTTTGTTTTAATAGTGGACTATATTTTTTTAATATTAATACTTTCATTATTACACCTCTATGTAATAATATGAAATATTAAAATGGGCTATGCTAAAATATGTTATTATACTTGAAAAATATATTTTTTTGTAGTAATATATGACTGTATTTAAGAGAGGATGAGATTTTTGAATAAAGATATAAAAGTTGTATTTATGGGGACACCAGATTTTGCAAAGTGTTCACTAGAAAGATTAGTTAAAAGTGGATATAACGTGGTAGGAGTATTTACAAATCCAGATAAGCCATCAGGAAGAGGCATGAAACTAAAAGCCTCAGAGGTGAAGGTATATGCAAATGAAAAAAATATACCAGTATTTCAACCTGCAAAGATAAGAAATAATCCTGAAGTTATAGAAATATTAAATAAATTACATCCAGATTTGATATGTGTTGTAGCATATGGAAAAATACTTCCAAAGGAAGTATTAGAGTATCCAAGGCTTGGATGTATAAATGTACATGGCTCTTTACTTCCAAAATATAGGGGAGCAGCTCCAATGCAATGGGCTATAATAAATGGTGAAAAGAAAACAGGAATTACTACTATGTATATGGACGAGGGAATGGATACAGGAGATATGCTTTTAAAAGAAGAGGTAGAAATTACAGATGAAGACAACTTTGAGACAATTCATGATAAGTTAAAAGAAGTAGGTGCAGATCTTTTAATAAAAACACTAAATAAAATTGAAAATGGAACAATAAAAAGGCAAAAACAATCTGATGATTTTTCCATTGCACCTTTGATAAAGAGAGAAATGACTAGGATTGATTTCAATAAAACAAGTAGAGAAATATTTAATTTTGTAAGGGGGCTTAGTCCTTTTCCTGGAACATATATGGAAGATAAAGATTTAAATAAATATAAAGTATTTAATGTAAAAATTGTAAATAATGATATTGGAGAAGAAACCAAACCAGGTACAGTTATAAAAGTTAATAAGAGTGAATTAGTTATTTCTACTAAAGATGGGGGAGTAAGCATACTTGAAATTCAGCCACCAAATTCTAAGAGAATGGATATTGTTTCATTTTTAAATGGAAATAAAATATCTGAAGGAAAAATATTTAGTTAATATGTAAAAAAGTGTGAAAAATGAAATTAAAAAATCATGTTTCACACTTTTTGCAATTGTACCTTTATAATTTCCTGCCACAATGCAAATTTACATATGTGTTTAAAATTAATGAGCTTGTACCACAATTTTATTTTTGAAATAATTACAATTGGATTTTTTTTATTATTCCAGGTTCGTAAAGAACAATAATGGAATTTTCGATAAAATCAAGAATTACATTGCTACGCTTTACTTTTAGAATCTCTTTTATAGATTCGCCGTCTTTTTTTAGTATTGTACAATTTTCATCATTTGGTTGTTGTACCAAATAGATAAACATACCAGAACTTAATTTGTATTGATCTATAATAGAGTACCAATTTTTTAATACTATGTTACAATCAGAATACTTAATAAGATTTTTTTTACCATCTTTATCATTTACTAAGGCAAAATCCTCATTTAGTGGTAATATATTAGATATCTTAACATTTTGTAATCTATTTTCTATATTAGCTTTTGTAATAAAGTGGTAACTATCATCAAAGAAGTCTTTTAAAATGAATGCATTTTGTCCAAATGCTCTTATTTCATTTGACAAGAATATTCTCTCAGATTTTTGCAAAAACGTAGGCTTTATCATAATGTCAGATTTTCCAGGCTTTTTTACAAGAGTATAAATATGTGATGTAATATATACTTTGTAATAATCTTTATCAAATTTTTCAAAGCCATATTTAATATCATGACAATATTTTGGATCAAAAGCAAACTGTCCCGTTTTAACGTTTAGTATAGTGTATGAACCATGAAAGCGAAAAGAATAAAAAACATCTTCAATGTGTTTTATTTCTTCCTCAGCACAAATATTTTTGCTTAGCGGCTTAATTTCTGAGTTTATAATTAAGGCAGGAAAAAATAAATTATTTTCGACTTTTATAAAATACACGCCATTATAATAGGATATTTTTTTGCATTTTTCATCTTGCATTGATATAACCTCACCTGTTTCCTTGGAAATAAGAAAATAGTTTCCATGTATATCACTTACAGAAAAGTAGTCATCATTTAAATCATACCAAAAGGAAAACCACTTATTATCAAATAAAGGTTCGCCATCAGATTTTTTTATCAAGGTGGATAAGCTGTCATTTCTTCTAACAATAAAACTGTTATAATTGAAATCATGCCAACTGCTATACCAGGCATTTTCGTATTTAAATAATAGACTATCTTTGTCTAATAGACTCCAAAGATTGTCCCTGTTTTCAACGAGAACTCCAGCTTTTATTATTTTATACGATTTAAACTGAAAATCTTTATAAACAGGATTAAGCGTTTCCTTACTTAAGAACGTAAATAGGTCATTACTGTCGTATGCAATAAAAAAATTATCATTAAATTTTTTTATTTTAGTTATATACATTGAATTTAGCTTCTTAATGGTTTCCATCTTTAGCATCTCCTTTATATTATGCATATTGTACTTAACTTTTAAGAATATACATAATGAATGTTCAAAAATAAATTTTACCTCCTTTTTTATATATAAATTAAAACATCCATTTGTATGTTTTCAAAAAAATTATTTCCAAGCCATTATATAATGCTATTTTTTAAATGTCAAGTGTAATTACAAATTTTAAATTTAATTGAAACTAAAAAACTTGCTATTTTTGTACATTTGTAGTAATATATATAAAAGAAAAGAGGATGTAATGGAAAAGTTAGATATAAATAATTTTACATTAAAAGAATTAGAGGAGTATGTTGTATCTTTGGGAGAAAAAAATTTTCATGCAAAGCAAATTTTTAAATGGATACACAAACTTAAAGTAATAGATTTTGATGAAATGACAGATATCTCAAAATCATTAAGAGAAAAATTAAAAGAAAATACATATATATTAACAATGAATGTAATTAAGTGCCAAATTTCACAAAAAGATGGGACAATGAAATTTTTAATAGGACTTAACGATGGATGTGCTATAGAGTCTGTATTTATGAGATATAATCATGGAAATACATTATGTGTTTCTACTCAGGTTGGCTGTAAAATGGGATGTAAATTTTGTGCGTCAACTAAAGAGGGATTTGAAAGAAGTCTTAGTGCATCTGAAATTGAAGGACAAATTTTAACTGTTGAAAGATATACGAATCAAAAGATATCAAATGTTGTATATATGGGAATAGGTGAACCTTTAGATAATTATGATAATACTGTAAAATCAATTAGAATAATTAATAATCCTCAAGGTTTAAATATAGGAGCAAGACATATAAGTTTATCAACATGCGGTTTAGTATCAAATATATATAGACTTGCAGATGAAAATATACAATGTACACTTTCTATATCACTTCATGCAACTACGGATGAAAAAAGACGTGATATTATGCCTATAGCAAATAGGTATAGCATAGATGAGTTACTTAATGCTTGCAAAGATTATATCAAAAAAACTGGTAGAAGGATAAGTTTTGAATATGCTCTTATAAGTGGGAAAAATGATAGTTATGAAGATGCATTAGCACTTGCTAAACTTCTTCGTGGAATGATTGCACATGTAAACCTTATACCTGTAAATGAAATTAAAGAAAAGGACTATAAAAAAGCAAAAGAAAAAAATGTTGAAAAATTTATGAATACATTAAATTCAATGGGAATAGTTACAACAGTAAGAAGAGAATTGGGTTCTGATATAGATGCTGCATGTGGCCAATTAAGAAAGAAATATATAGAAAATAATAATAACTATTGAAAAAAGTTTTTAATAAATGATATAATATATTAAAATAGAGGTGAAGTATGGAGTTTGTTGCAAAAACAGATGTTGGTTTAAGAAGAAGTAATAATGAAGACAGTTACTTTGCAAAAAAATATAGTGATGATGTAGCTCTATATATAGTTGCTGATGGTCTTGGTGGTTATGAGGGTGGAGAAATAGCAAGTAGGCTTTTAACGCTCAAAATGTCAAGATACTTTGAAAAACATTTAAATGATAATTTAAAAGATGAAAAATTTATATCTGAAATGTTGTTAAATTCACTTGAAAAAATAAATAACGAGATATATAAAATGGAAAAAACGAATCAAAAATATAATGGAATGGGTACAACTGTTGTTATTGTTGCAGTTATATATGAAAAGATTTATTTTTTGTCTGTGGGGGACAGTCGATTATATTTTATTGATGATAATATGAAAAGAATAAAGCAAGTAACAGAGGATGATACATATGTAAATACCCTATTAAAAACAAATGCAATAGAACAAAAAGATGTGGAAAATCATCCACAGAAACATGTTTTAACAAAGGCTATAGGTGTATTTAAAGAGGTAAATACGAAAGTAAATGTTTTAAATGAAAATAATGGATATCTTTTGCTCTGTACAGATGGACTTACAAATATGTTAGATAATAAAGCTATTTTACAGATTTTAAAGTTAAATAAGTTTGAGTATGTAGCAGATGAATATATAAAAAAAGCAAATGAAAATGGTGGAGTTGATAATACAACTGTTGTAGTAGTAAAACTATAAAGGAGAGAAAATTTTATATGGATATGATAGGTAAAATACTAGGTGGTAGATATGAAATTATAGAAAAAATTGGTGAAGGAGGAATGGCAGAGGTATATAAAGCTAAGTGTCATCTTCTGAATCGTTATGTTGCAGTTAAAATTTTAAAGCCTGAGTATTCTAAAGATGAAACTTTTGTTAAAAGATTTAGAAGAGAAGCTCAGTCTGCTGCTGCCCTTACGCATGCAAATATTGTTTCTGTATATGATGTTGGAACAGAAGGTGATATAAATTATATTGTAATGGAGCTTCTTGAATCAAAAACCTTAAAGGATTATATTGAGGAACATGGAGCAATGCCATCAGATTTAGTTTTAAAAATATCAGCTCAAATTGCGTCAGCTTTAGAAACTGCTCACAAGGCACATATCATACATAGAGATATAAAACCACAAAATATTGTTTTAAATAAAAATATGGTTGCAAAGGTTACAGACTTTGGAATAGCTAAGATTACAAATGTTCCAAGTGCTACAATTACAAGCTTTGGAAGCACTATGGGCTCTGTACATTATTTTTCACCTGAACATGCAAAAGGCGGATATACGGATGAGAAATCAGATATTTACTCATTAGGTGTAGTAATGTATGAAATGGCTACAGGTAAACTTCCTTTTGATGCAGAATCCCCTGTGTCAGTTGCATTAAAACAAATTCAAGAAGAACCTGTTGCACCGATAGAAATAAATTCAAAAGTTAGTCCTGCATTAAATCAGATAATCCTAAAGGCACTGCAAAAAAGTACTGCTCTAAGATATCAAAATGCTACTGAGCTTATTTCAGATATTTCACAGGCGTTATTAAGGCCTAATTCATTAATCTTAAGACCAGCTTCTTCAGTTGAGGCTGGAGCAACACAAGTTATTCCAATACTTGGAGAGGATGATGGCGTACCAGAGGCAGTTCCAAATTTAAGGACAAGGGAACCAAGGCGTGCAAATGTTATATCTACACGTGAAGCTATAAAAGAAGAAGTTCCTAAAGAAGATATAAATACTGATGAAAAAATAGATGAAGATTCTAAGAAAAAAGATCCAAAAACGGTAAAGAAAAAGAAAATAATAATTATTTGTATAATATCAGCAATTGTTTTGGTAGCTGCAGTAATTGGAATATTGGTATATAATAACTCGAAAAAACAATCTGAAGAAAATAAAGAAATAGAAGTGCCAAATTTAGTAGGTAGAGCATATGAAGATGTGGTAAATGAATATTCAAAACAGGGAATAGAAATAATTAAAGATAAAGTAGAATATAGTTCAGAGCAACCAGAGGGAGTTGTTATATCACAGACACCTGAAAAAGGCACAAAAACAAAAGATAAAAAAATTAAAGTAGTTGTTAGTAAAGGCCAAAAAATGGTCGAGGTGCCCGATGTTATAGGAAAAGACATTAAGGTTGCAACATATGAGTTAGAGGACACCTTAGGATTTAAAGTTGAACGTGAAGATGTTGTAAGTGAAAAGGTGGCAGCTGGGATTATTATTTCGCAAGAAAATAAAAAAGGTGAAACACTTCCATATGGTTCAACAATAAAATTACAGGTAAGTAAGGGAGATGGAAAAGAGACAGTTGTTGTTCCTAATGTTTTAGGTAAAACAGAATCTGAAGCTAAAAGTGCACTTGAGGCACTAGGTCTTGTTGTAAATGTAAAATATTCTGAAGATAAAACAAAATCAAATGGAATTGTAATAGCACAAAGTTATCCTCAAAATCAAACTCTTAAGCAAGGAACACTGGTTGATATAACTATAAATAGAATTTTACTTACAAAAACAGTTTCATTAGATTTGCAAGAATTACAAGGTGGAACAGCAAGTTCGGCAGATACTATTAATGTAAAAGTAACTGCAAGTATTGATGGAGGGGCATATAATACGGTATACAATCAATCTGTTGACCCTAGTACAAAAACGGTATCTGTTGAGATTAATGGATATAGCAATGCCACCCTTAAAGTATACTTAAATTCAAAGCAGGTAAAAGAGTTTACAGTAAGTTTTAATTAAAAATAAAAAGTACTCATATTTAAGTTGTAAAATGTATATGAGTACTTTTAAATATATAAAGAAAGATAGAGTGATATTTTGATAGCAAGAGTGAAGGAAATTGTTTTAAATGAATATATGATTGAACTTGAAGATGGTAAGGAAGTTAAGGCAAGTTTAAGAGGAAATATTAAAAAAAAGAGTGGAATATTAGTTGGAGATTTTGTTTTTGTAGTACTAACGTACGATAGGTATATGATTGAAAAAATATTACCAAGAAAGAATTCTATTATACGTCCACCTGTTGCAAACATTGATAATTTAGTTATTGTAGTATCCTTAGCTGCTCCAAGCCCTGACTTTTATCTTTTAGATAAACAAATTGTTCTTGCAATATCTAAGGGAATTTTACCAATAATCGTTATAAATAAAATTGATTTAAATATTTCAGACAAAACAAAGGAAGATTTAGAATATATAAATAATACATACGGAAAACTTGGAATATGCATTATTATGGTAAGTGCCAAAGAAAACATTGGAATTGATACTTTGAAGGAAAAATTACATGGTAAGGTATCAGCATTTTCTGGAAATTCAGGCGTTGGAAAATCGAGTATTATAAACAATATATTTGGAGTAAATACACAAACATCTGAAGTTTCAGTAAAAGCAAAGAGAGGAAGACATACAACTAAACATGTAAAAATATATAAAGAAGAAAATATGTATATATTAGATACACCAGGCTTCTCAAGTTATGAAATATATGGAATAGAATATAGAGAACTTAAGAATTATTATGAGGATTTTAAGGAGTTTAAATGTGATTATTTAGATTGCAACCATGTATTTGAAAGTGATAAGGTATGTGGCGTTAAAAAAGCTATAAATGAAGGAAAAATAGATAAAAAAAGATTTGAGAGGTATATAGAATTATTTAAGAAATTAAAAGAAGATTACGATAGAAAGTATAAATAAAGCAGGTGATTATATGAAAGATAATATTGCTGTTTCTATATTAGATGCAAAAGATAAAGAAGATTTTATAAACAAATTAAATATTATTAGAGAAAAAAATGAAAAATTGAAGATAAAATCAGGTATTTTTGATATTTGTATACATTTTGATATTATGGATGGTAAATTTGTACCAAATGACGGAGTTAATATTGAAAGTATTTCATATGCAAAAAAAATGGGATTTTATATAGATGTTCATCTTATGGTTGGTGAACCTGTAAATGAAGGTTATATAGACAGGGCTATAGAATTAGGTGCAGATAATATAACAATTCATTACGAGATTAATAATTTTGATAAAAATTTAAATTACTTGTTTAAGAAAAAAAGAATATTAAAGGAAAAAGAAGAAAGAAACTTAAGTATAGGTATTGCAATAAAACCAAAGACTAAAGTCGAGGTATTAAAAAAATATAAATCAAAAATTGATAGAATTCTTTTAATGAGTGTTGAACCAGGTTTTGGAGGGCAAAAATATATTTCATCCATAAATGATAAAATTATTTTTGTTAAAAATTTATTTCCTAAACTTTATGTGCAAGTTGATGGGGGAATAAATAACGAAACCATATCAGTTACAATAAGAAATGGTGCAGATTGTATAGTTTTAGGAAGTTACTTATCTAAAGAAAATAGGGAAGATATTATTTTAGATAAATTTTTGCTTGTAAATGCAATACGTACAATTGAAAAAGCCCCTAGAAGGGCAAATATTAAATTAGATACAACCACACTTCAGGTTGTACCAGGTGGTTATGGAGAAAATGACATTTTACTTGGAATAAATGTACCAGATATTAGAAAATGTGCTATGATGTGGTATAAACATATTAATTTAGATATTTTACTTTTTTTTATAAAATCTAGATTTCATGATTATAGGAGATTTGCTATTTTTTGTTTAATAAATAAAGTAAGCATGATGTATAAAAAAGTAAATAAGGATAAAAAAGATAAAGTAAGTTTTAAGAAATTAAAAGAGCTTTTTAAATTTTTTGAAGAAAACATAGAATATGTAAATAATTGGGATCTAACAGATGCAGCAGGACCTAATATTTTAGCATATAATCTATATATTTTAACAGAGAAACAAAGAAAGAAAAAAATATTTTTATACTTAAACAATCAAAATTTTTGGATAAAAAGAATAGGAATTGTATCTCAATTAAACTTTGTTAGAAATGGTATTTTAGAATTTCCATTACAGGTATGTGATTATGTATTATATGATGAATTTCATTTATTTCAAAAAGCAACAGGCTGGGTATTAAGGGAATTATATAAAAAGGAACCTAAAGTTGTAGTTGAGTATCTATATGATAAAAATAGAGTTAGAAAGTTACCAAGTATACTTTTATCATATGCGTGCGAAAAGATGACAAAATTTGAAAAAGATAAGATAAGAAATGAGTTGAGAGATTATATATGATTGGAATAATTGGTGCAATGGAGATAGAATTAGATAGACTAATATCTAATATGAAAATGATAAAAAAGCAAAGAATAATTTTTTTCGAATTTTATATTGGTATTCTTTATACAAAAAAAGTAGTTCTTGTAAAATCAAATGAGGGAAAAGTAAATTCTGCTGTTGCTACACAGCTTCTAATATCAAATTTTGATATTGATTATATTATAAATGTAGGTATTGCTGGAAGCATTTCAGGAGAATTAAATGTATTTGATATTGCAATTTCAAAAGATACAGTTGAGTTTGATCAAGATGTAAGCTCGTTGGGATATGAAATTGGATACACTTTTGGGATAAATAAAATAAACATACCAGCTAATATTAAATTATCAAATAGGTTTAAAAAAGTTTGTGATAGACTACATTTTAATTCTAAAATTGGAACAATTTTGACTTCAGATAGATTTGTTACAAGAAAAGAAGAAAAAGATAACCTAAATAAAAAATTTAATGGTATTGCTGTTGACATGGAGAGTGCGAGTATAAATCATGTAGCATATTTAAATAATATAGATTTTGTTGCAGTAAGGGTAATATCAGATAATGGTAATAACATTGAATATAGAAAATTTGCAGAAAAATCTGCAGAAAATATTTCGAAAATTTTAAAAATATATTTAGAGGAGGAAGATGTATGAAAAAAATAGCTATTATGACAGCAGGTGGAGATTGTGCTGGACTTAATGCAGCAATAAAGGCAGTTGTTATGGCTGCATCAAAAAATAATATTGTAGTAGTTGGTATTATTGATGGATTTATTGGATTTGTGGAAAGAAAATATATGGTACTTGATAATAAAATTGTTGAAAATATTGAGAGACAAGGGGGCACAATACTTGGTTCATCAAATAAGGAATGTCCTTTTCATTTCCCTAGCAAAGAAAAAAAAGGTGAGTTTGAGGATAGAGTTGATGATTCAATAAAAGCTTTAAGAAAAATTGGTGTTGAAGCTATGATTATAATTGGAGGTGATGGTACACTTGATTCTGCAAGGGTAATTGATGAGGCTGGTATGCCAACAATTGGAATTCCAAAAACAATTGACAATGATATGGTTGCTAGTAACCCAACTATAGGATTTGACACTGGTGTAGAAAATGCTGTTGAAGCGATTAGAAAATTAAAAACAACTGCAGCTTCACATAGAAGAGTAATGGTAGTAGAAATGATGGGAAGAACATCTGGTTACTTAACTTTATATAGCGGCTTTGCTGCTGGAGCAGATATTATACTATTACCCGAGAGAGATTACGATTTAAATATAGTATGTAATAGAGTAAAAGAAATAATGAGTACAGATAAAAGATATGTTATTATTGCTGTATCTGAAGCTTGTAAAGAAAAAGGAAAAAAAGAAACCATTTCTAAGGTTATAAAAGACAGCTTTGAACAAAAAAGATTTGGGGGAATTGCTGCTAAACTATCAGCTCAAATTGAAGAAATAACTGGATATGAATCAAGACCAATGGTTCTTGGACATTTACAAAGAGGAGGAGACCCTTGTGCATCAGACATAATACTAGGTTCAAGACTTGGAGATTATGCGTTTAATCTTCTTGCAGATGGAAGACACGGGTATATTGTTGGTGTAAATCAAAATGAAATTCAAAAGATGCCTTATCCAAGGGAAAGGAAGCCAAGATTACTTGATCTTGAAAATGATGACATATATAGAACAGCAAAAGATACAGGAATTTGTTTTGGAATATAATAATTAGGTAAAAAATAAAACTAATGTTTGACAAAGAAAAAATTATATGATATAATTTTTTAAAATAAACGTAAGTTTGAAAGGAGTTTATGTTATATGAGTACTACTTTAAATGTACAAGAAAAAAGAGTTTTTGATTATTTGAAAGAACAAATAAGAGAAAAGGGTTATCCACCATCAATTAGGGAAATATGTGCTGCACTTAATTTTAAATCTACATCATCAGTTCATCAATATATTGCAAGACTTGCAGAAAAAGGATATATTGATAAAGGTGATTTGAAAACAAGAGCAATTAAAATTGTTGGAGAGGAACCCACAATATCAATTCCAATTGTTGGAAAAGTTGCTGCTGGAGAGCCAATTTTAGCACAAGAAAATATTGAGGATTATTTTTCAATAGGGGAGAGTTTCTTTTCTCAATCCGATTTAAAAAATGAAACTTTTGTATTAAAAGTTCAAGGCGAAAGTATGATAAATGCGGGAATAAATAATGGAGATTATATAATAGTTTCAAAAGAAAATACAGCTAGAAATGGTCAAATTGTTGTAGCTATGATAGATGGAAATGCAACAGTAAAAACTTTTTATAAAGAAAAAAATCACGTAAGACTTCAACCTGAAAATGATTCTATGGAGCCAATAATTGTAAAGGATGTACAAATTGTTGGTAAAGTAGTAGGCTTATTTAGAAAAATATAACAAATTAACCACCTTTGACATAAAATATTATAGTTGGAGGTGGTTTTATGAAACTTGAAGGTATAAAAATAGGACTTGGCATAACAGGCTCGTTTTGTAATTTTTTTGAGACAAAAAATGTTATATCTAATTTAAGGACTGAAGGTGCAGATATTTATCCAATAATCTCTTTTATGACAAAAAAATTAGATACTAGATTTTTTAAAAAAGAAGAATATATTAGAATGTTAAAAGAAGAATCAGGCAATAGTATAATTGATACAATACAAAAGGCTGAGCCGATTGGACCTAAAAATTTAGTTGATATAATTTTAGTATGTCCATGTACAGGAAATACTTTAGCAAAGCTTGCAAATGGTATTACCGATACGCCTGTACTTATGGCAGTAAAGGGACATATAAGGAATAACAAACCAGTTGTAATAGGGGTTTCTACCAATGACGGACTAGGGGCAAGTCTTCAAAACATTGCAAAATTAATTAACACGAAAAATATATATTTTGTACCGTTTGGTCAGGATGATTATAATGCAAAACCTAAATCCTTAGTGCTAGATTATAAGTACATAGTAGAATCTTTAATAGAAGCATTAAATGGTGAGCAAATTCAACCAGTTTTGTCAAGAAAGTAAAATACTAGGAAAATTAATTCCTAGTATTTCTATATTATAGTAAAAATTGCTTAAAGTTTGAATAGTTTACTAAAATTTAGCAAAAAAATAGCGAATTAGAAAAATCTATTCTAATTCACTATTTTTTACCTTTTTGGCGACTTTAGATTGACGAAGTCAATTTTTTTTCTTACAATTATATATCATATATATAATTGCAGTTTCAAGTTGTTTTTTTGTTTTAATACTTTCAGGCATTATATACAAAGAATTTTGACGAATCTTATCATTTAACTCGGATTTTTTAATACTTTTAATTAAAAAATTTCCAAATGGAGTTACTTGATAAATTTTAACTGACCTGTTCTTTTCTCCTATTATTTCTCTTACAATAATATTAACATCATCAGAATTAAGAGGAGTTCTTGATAGTTTTTCGTTATAAAAACGAAAATAAAAAGTTCTTTTTATTTTACTTGTCATTTAAGACATACCTCCTTGTATAAAAGATTAAATAAAATTTTGTTATCCTCCTTTTAATTATATTTTAAATGGCAATTACCATTTATTTTATAAATAAATACAATATTATTTTACCACAAAAATTATGTAAAGTCAAATTTTATAAAATATTATTCCATTTTAATTTTCTATTAAAAGTATGTAAAGTAGAAATAATTGTTAATGATAATATAAAAATATAAAATTTTTCAAATTCAAGAAATTACGATGGATAATGTTTTAAAATATCAAATGTTAAAGAAAAGTGTGACTTGGAAATAGGTAAAAACTTAAATATAACATCTTAAAACATACTTCTAACATTAAAAGTTTTTGTTCACTATACTTTCTTAAAAATTTTAAACTAATGAAAATATTCTATAAATTTTAATATTTAATTTTGTCGATAATTGTAAAAGTTAAATAAATAGTAATTAATTATTTTATTTTTTAACTTTTTGTGATATAATGGAATAACTTAGGAGGATTACATTTATGAATGTTGGAATGGTTACACTTGGATGTAATAAAAATCAAGTTGATAGTGAAATGATACTTGGTTTATTTAAAGAGTTAGGATATAGTATTGTAAATAGTCCAGATGATGCAGATGTAATTGTTGTAAATACATGTGGATTTATTGAATCTGCCAAAAAAGAGGCTATAGATACTATACTAGAGATGGCAGATTATAAAGAAAAAAGATGTAAGGCATTAATTATTACAGGATGTCTTGCTAAAAGATACAAAAAAGAAATAATAGAAAGTATGCCAGAAGTTGATTTGTGTATAGGGGTGGATGAGTATAACAAAATTGATGAAATTTTGGCTAATTTTTTAAATTCTAAAATTATAAACCATAAATTGGAATATTGTAATAGAGTAATTTCAACAGATTATCCACTTGCATACATAAGAATATCAGATGGATGTGACAATAGATGTAGTTATTGTGCTATACCCCTTATAAGAGGTAAGTTTAGAAGTAGAAAAATGGAAGATATTTTAGAAGAAGTTGAAAGTTTAGCAAAACAGGGAATAAAGGAATTTTGTATTATTTCGCAAGATACTTCAAAATATGGACTTGATATATATGGCAAACTTAAATTACCTGAACTGTTAAATAAAATATCTAAAATCGAAGGAGTAAAATGGATAAGAGTATTGTATATGTATATTTTTGAAACTTCTGATGAGCTAATAACTGAAATGGCAAATAATCCTAAAGTATGCAAATATTTTGATTTACCAATTCAGCATATTAGTAATAATATTTTAAAAGAAAATTATAAGTTATTAAACTACTAGTTTTTAGTAGTTTTTTAATGTATAATGGTAATACACATATAAGGGGAGATTAATTATGGAAACTAAAAGATATATTTTAGCTATTTTAGGTGGCATTTTGGGTGGCTTGATCGCGAGTATTCCTTGGCTATGTTTGTTAATTTTTGGTAGTGTTTCTTTGTCAATTTTAGCATTTTTAATTCCAATGGGCGTAAACTATGGTTACCGTAAATGTAAAGGTAGAGTTAATAAAAAATTACCAAATATTACAATATTTACTAGTATTATCGTCTTTCTAATAATTATTTTATTAGTATTACCAATCTGGGAACTAGTTTTATTAGAATTACCAATATCTTTTAAAACTATCAAAGAAACAATTTTTTCTATCAGTTATTGGCGTGACTATGGAAGAATAATTATTATTGCTTTTGTTTTTTTAATAAGTGGTGTTATTAAAACTGTAAATGATATTAAACACGAAATTGGACTATATTATTGAGGTGAATTATGCAACGATACTTTGCTATTGATCAAAAAGAAAATGAATTTATTTTAGAAAAAGATGATTATTATCATATAAAAACAGTTATGCGTATGAAACCAAATGAAAAAGTAGAAGTTGTCTATATAGGTAAAACATACATAGCTAATATTAATAATGATTATAAAATTATGTTTGAAAAAGAAATATTAGAAGATCAAAATCTAATCTATAAAAGATTGATGATTCCTCTTTTAAAAGAACAAAAAATGGATTTTATTTTGCAAAAAGCAACTGAATTAGGAGTTAATGAAATAGTTCTTTACAAATCTAAACGTTCCATAATTCCTTTTGAAGTTTGTAAAGAAAAACGTAAAATGGAAAGATGGCTAAAAATATGTAAAGAAGCTAGTGAACAATCTAAAAGACAGACTATTCCTAGTATAACTATAGCTGATCTAAAAATGATTAAAGAATTAGATGGATTAAAATTAATATGTAGCACGGTTGAAAGCGAAAATAATCTTAAAAAAGTTTTACAAAGTAATCAAAAGTGTGCTAAAATTAATGTGATAGTTGGTCCTGAAGGTGGATTTGATCCAAAGGAAGAACAAGACTTTATTAATTTAGGTTTTATTCCGGTAACTTTAGGGAAAACAATTTTACGAGTAGAAACAGTTCCAATTGTTTTCCTTGGAATTGTAAATTATGAATTTATGGAGTGATTATATGGATTTTTTAGTTGCGAATAGCAATGGAGAGCCAGTTATGATTTTAATTATAATTGCGATTGTGGTTATAGCAGCTGGAATAGTTGTTTATTATTTTCTTTCAAGTACAAATACTAAAAATAAAAAACCAACTATTAATAAACCAGTCAATTTTGAAGTAGCCAATGATTTATCAGATAATAATATAGAAGAGATACCAAACAAATTTCAAGAAGAATTTATGGAAGATGTTTTAGAAGAAAATCTACCAGAAATTGAAAAAGAAGAAGAAAAAACAAGTAATAATATTGCTTCTCTTTTAGAACAAATGCAACAAGATTTAGATGATAGTGAAACAGCTAAAGTTGAAAAATATGAAGAAGAACAAGAAGAAAATGCCATTATTAGCTATAAAGAATTAATGCGTTTA